>Ga0208512_100002_pt1 | contig 261700 bp, 203 predicted proteins | sample LakWasMet40_LOW7_2_FD_183880 | JGI IMG/M metagenome (GOLD analysis project Ga0208512, IMG submission 183880) | Freshwater sediment methanotrophic microbial communities from Lake Washington under simulated oxygen tension - Sediment Metagenome... | ecosystem: Environmental > Aquatic > Freshwater...
GAGGAGACAGCCCAGCCCTCCCCGTCCGTGGCATCGAGCTCAAGCGCCCGCTTGATGAGACTCTCGGCGGCGGCAAAGTCATCCGCGGTGGAATCGATCGCCTCGATGAGCGTCCGCGCCTTGCCGGCAAGCTGGCGTGTCTCGGACGGTTTGGGGTCTGGGGTCTGGGATTTTGGATCCGGGGTGACACCGTGGGCACGCTTCGGCGGCGGACCTTGGAACGCCTTCCACAGCGGCGCGGCCGCGAACATCAGGCCCATGATCGTGCCGATGACCGGAAAGATCATCCACCACTGCCAGCGGCTCCGCTGTAGGGTCGTCGCTTGCGACGACCTGGCGGCCGAGGTCGCCGCAAGCGGCGACCCTACATTTCCGGAAAGCAGCCGCGCCACCCGCGCCGCCACCTCGCCGGGCGTCTCGTCGAGCCGCAGGCGCGTCCATTGCACGTCGCGGAACTTGTCCGGCACACGCGCCGTGGCGTCGCTGACGTCGCCGATGACGACGGGGAAAAGGAAAGGCGCGTCATCCGCCATCAGGTGCGAGCGGTCGACGGCGAGCTTCCACTCGAGCCGGAAATAACCCTCGGCGCGCGCGTTCGTGTTCGGCGTGATGACGGGCACGAACAACGCGCACTCCTTGATGCGCTTGCGGATCATGGCGTCCCACGCATCGCCGCCGCGCAGCTCGCTCTGGTCGAACCACACCTCGACCCCGGCGGCGCGCAGGGCGTCGGCAATGCGCTTCGCCGCCTCCGCATCCTGCGAGGCGTAACTCAGGAATACCGCTTTGCCGGGATCACTCATGGTTTTTGCGACTGCGCCGCCTTTTTCATCACCGCTTCAAAGCGCGGGTCACCCTTCAGGCAGTCATAAGAGGCATTCCACCGCACCACCCGCACGGTCGGCCCATCCGGCCGGGCAAGCCGCTTTTCCAACAAGTCGATCGCTCCGCCATAGTCGCCCGCGTAGAGCAGGAGGTTGTTCTCCCTTCTCTCGATATCGAGATCGGCTCCGACGTCCTCGCCTTGCTCATAGGCCACGACATAGGCCCGGAGGTGCTGCCGGGCTTTCCCCATGTCTCCCAGCAGGGCATGGGCCGAGGCCAGAACCCAATCGGTATCCAGGGTGCGGGACGAGGGAGCTTGCGAATCGACGTCGGCCAGCGCCGCCTGCGCGTGTTTTCGGACCGCCTCCGGCCGGCGCTGCAACCAGGCCAGCAATGCCCGGGTGCGTTCGGGCTCCCCCGGCCCGTAGCGCTTGCGCAACCCACCGATGAGCGGCGATTCGGGACGGTTGAGCATCACCTCCGCGGCGGCGTAGTCGCGATGGTTAAGGATCTGCTCGTAACGCATCCGGCTGATCTTGCCATCGGGATCGTAACCGGCCGGCAGCGAACCGAGGAAGCGATCAATCGCCGTTTCGTCACCCAGTCCGATGGCGGCGTTGTAGGTCCGGGAGATGGCTAAATCAATGTCGTCGGGCATGGCTGCCAGGGCCCGGGCGAGCAATTCGTCGGCTTTCCGTTCCTGCCGGAGATTCACATAACACACCTGACCATATTCGTAGGCGATGCGGTTGAGCGGGTCGCGTTGGAGCACCATCTCGAAGCCCGCCACCGCCTCCGCCCAGCGGCCCTTGCGCCGGTGGATGAGCGCGATCGCCATCCGGATATCGTCGTTGTCCGGCTCCAGTTTTTGCGCCGCCTCGAACTCCGCGAGGCCACGATTGAGATCGGTTTCCGCATAGTAATGGAAGTAGCCACGCGCGAGCCGGGCCTGCACCGACCCGGGCGCCAGCCGCTCGACGCTGGCGAGAGCCGCCCGCACTCGCTCCAGCTGGGTCGGACGCTCGCTTTCAGGGACATAGCGGTTGAACAGCATGTTGCCCTCTTTGCGCACCAGTTCGCCAAAGGCCGCGACAAACTGCGGATCGAGTCGCACCGCCTCCTCGAGCAGGCGCACACCCTCACGGAGCCTTCGCTCCGACTCCTCGCGAGAAGCTCCGGTGAAACCCAGCTCCCGTGACTTGAGGAAAAGTTCCTGGGCGCGCGGGTTGGTGGTGAGCCGCGTCGCCACCCGCTGCACCTCCTCGGGCGTCAGGCTGGCCGCCAGCGCCCGGGCGATTTCCTGCGCGATCGCGCGTTGAATTTCGAAAACATCGGTCAACTCCCGGTCATAGGCCTCGGCCCACACGTGCTCGTCCGTCGCGGCGCGGATGAGCTGGCCGGTGACCCGCACCTTGTTGCCCACGCGCTGCACGCTGCCCTCGAGGACGTAGGCCACACCCAGCTCGCGCGCGATCTGCGGGAGCGGTTTCACCGTGTCCCGGAACCGCATGACCGAGGTGCGCGAAATGACCCTGAGACCGCGGACCTTCGCGAGGCTGGTCAGGATGTCCTCGTGCACACCGTCGGCGAAATAGGTCGTCGCATCCTTGTCATCACTGCGGTTCGCGAAGGGCAGCACGGCGATGGATTTATCGTCCGTCGCCGCTGCTGGCGCCGACCCCGCCGGTGCCGCCAGGTTCGGGGCGGCGGGCGCTGCCTCGCGCTGGTCGCGCTTCGCCACGAAGAAGACCAGGCCGAGGCTGACGGCCACGGCGCCGAGGGCGATGGCCAGCGCGACGGGCGGGACGGATTTCTTCGGCGCAGCGGCGGGTTGAGCCGATTTCGCCTGCGCGGCCTGCTTCAGTTCGGGCGGCAGCGTCGGCGGACGGGGCAGACTGGGCTTGAGCGCCGGGTGTTTGCGGGGGGCTTCGAGCAGGTGCATCACGTGCCCAACGAATTCCGAGGTCGCTTCGCCGCCCGGCAGGCGCGTCCACTGGTAGCGCATGAACTCCTCCGGCACCGCGGCGTCTGACTCCGTCGTGTCGTCAATGACCACCGGCACGATGAACGAGCGTCCGCCGGCCATGTCCTGTGTGCGGTCCACCGCCAGTTTCCACTCCCGCCGAAAATATCCCTCGCTGCGCTCCTCCGAGTGCTGCGACACGAGGGGGACGAACAGCGCGCAATCCTTGATCTGCCGGCGCAGCTTCGTGTCCCACGCATCACCGCCGCGCAGCTCGCTCTGGTCGAACCACACCTCGACGCCGGCCGCGCGCAGGGCCCCGGCGATGCGGCGCGCCGCGGCCGCATCTTCGCGGGCATAGCTCAGGAAAACCGCGCCGTGCGGCGCGGAACGCTCAACATTTAACGCTGAACGCTCAACGCTCAAGGTCCCGGCCTCCGGGTTTTGTGAATGGGTTCGAACATTAAACGTTAAAAGTTAAACATTAAACGTTGGGCGTTCAGCATGCCGCGCTCACTCCCCCGCCCGGGCCTCGCGGCGCGAGTCCGTCACCCACTTGATCAGTTCCTTGCTTTCGCGGAGCTGCTGGGCCTCGATCGTGAGCCCGCCGAGCAGGGTCATGGCCTCGTCGAGCAGCGCCAGCCGCGCCGCACGGCCGGCCGCATCCTCCGCCTGGGCCCGGGAGAGGTGGTAGAGGGTGCGGGTGAAATCCTGCCGGAAGCCGGTGTCGCTGGCGCCCTTCCCCAGCTGCTCCCGGTAAAAGTCCTCGGCATCGCGCAAGGCCACCAGCGCCTCGGTTCGCTTGCCCGCGCCCAGCAGGGCCTGGCCGTAGCGCAGCTTGTTGCGGGCGGTGGCCGTCGCCAGGTCCAGGGCGTCCATGCGGCGGCTGAAACGCGGGTTGGTCACCTGGTCACGGCTCACTTCCACGGCTTCCTCGAAGTTCCCCAGCCGCAGGGCGGATTCGACCTGCAGGTTGCGGCTCTGGCGCAGGACGTTGTTCCGGGTTTCGATATTGCCCTCGGCCTGGATCTTCATCCGGGCGAGCTTCTCCGCGGTTTCCACCGCCCGGGCATGAATCTTGGCGTAGTTGCCCTCGGCCTGGTCGATGGCGCATTCCAGCAGGCCCAGGCCGAGCGTCCCGATCTCCTCCAGCTCGGCGTCGATGGAGCGGTCCTTGATGAATTCCTTCTGCACCCGGTGTGCCTGCGCCAGGCCCGACCGGGCCGAGGCCACGTTGCCCAGCTGGGCGTTCCAGGCCGTCGCCAGCATCGTCGCCTGGTAGGGGAAAAAGCTCATGCCGGTCTTGTTGCGCGGGTCCCGGGCCAGGGCGGCACCCGCCTCCAGCGCCTTCAGGCCCTCGGCGATCCGGCCCAGGTCAAAGTAGCTGAAGGCCACTTCCCGGATGCCGCTGCCCCGGTTGTCCCAGCCACCCGCGTCGGCGGGGTTGAAGCGCGTGTAGTAGCGGGCGGCCTCGTCGGACTTCAGGTAGAATTCCAGCGCCTTGGCGAGTTGGTGCCGGTTGCGGGCGACATTGGCCTGCATGTTGAGCGAGAAATACTGGTTCTTCATCGCCCGCAGGTCGCCCGGCCGCTGCTGCAGCACCTTGTCCGCTATGTCGCTGACAATCGCGGCGAGGCGATCCGACTCGTCGACCTGGCCCAGCCGCATGGTCATGCGCGACTCTGTGTCCGTCACGTCGCCGTAGATGGAGGCCGCCGTGAGATCGGTCAGTTCCACGGCCCCCATGCCGGCGAGGATCCGGCGGGACTCCTCGCAGTGGGCCACGGCCAGCTGGGGGTCCGCTTCCGCGTGGGCGAGGTATTGCAGCATGTCGCCGAAGGCGAGCTTCGCGGTGCGGCTGGCCCGGTCCGAGGCCACGATGGGCCGCAGGAGGTCGGTCGCCTTGGCGAGCTGGGCCTTGGCATCGCCCAGCGCGGCCGGCGAGACGACCGCGAAAACCGACAGGGCGAGCGCCGTCACCGTCTCGTCGCTGGTGTCGCCCGCGGCGCGCATGTCCTCGAAGATCTTCCGCGCCTGCTGGGCGATGACCGTCGCCTCGCGCTCCTTGCCCGAGTCGTAAAGCGCGGCGGCCTTGCGCACCATGGCCATGCCGCGGTAGAGCCGCGTCTGCGGCGTCATCAGCTCGGGGGGCAGGCCGTCGTAGTAGGCCACGGCCTTGTCCGCCAGCTTGCCGACGATCTCGGCGCGGCCGGTGGGCTTGAGCTCCTCGTAGAAGTCCTCGAGCAGGAAGCCGACGAGCTTCTCGGCCTCGCCGCGGGCGCGCTCGGTCAGCTGCCGCGCCGCCTGCGCCTCCATGTCGGCCGCCTTGGCGCGGCGCATGTTGATCCAGCCGAAGATGGCGCTGCCGATGGCCACGAGCATGACGGCCACCGCGACGGCCGCGATGCGCCGGGCGCGGGTGAGCGCCTTCCGGGTCGCGAGCTCGCGCTCGCGCTGGGCGGCGAGCTGGCGCTTGGACTCGGCCAGCGCCTCGCGCTCGCGGCGCACGCCGCGGCTGGCGCCGATGACGCTGCACAGCACGTCGTGCGTGATTTCCACGCGGCGCAGGTCGAGGCGGTCCTCCACGCGCAGCAGGCGGCGGTCGACGAGCAGGGCGAGTGCGCCCTCGGCGGCGCCGGCGGCGGCAAAACCCTTGCGGACGCGCTCCTCGGCCACGCTCTCGCGGAAGCCGGAGTCGGTCAGCAGCACGTCCTCGATGAAGGTCTGCACGCCGGGCGGCTGGTCCTTCAGGGCGCGCTTGTAGAACTCGGACAGGATGGTGTCGCGCGAGCCCTCCAGCAGGTTGGCGGAGATCTCGGCCTCGCCCTTGGCGAGGCGCGTGTTGTTCAGCTCGCGGCAGATCAGGCTGAGCAGCGACGGCTCGACCTCGGCGCGCGCCAGGTCGGCGCCGCCGGCGACGAAGCGCACGACGGCCTCGGCCACGGCCTCGCTGACGAGGTGCGGCGCGGGCGCGCGCACCGCGGCCACGGCCTGCGGGCCGGTCATGCGCGCGAGGCGCATGCGGTTCTGCGTGACCGAGGGCATCTGGCCCTTCAGGCCCTCGAGGTGGGCGAGGTAATCCTCGCGCAGTGAGATCAGGATGCGGTAGTCCGCGCGGGCGAAGTCGAACTTGGAGGCGTCGGCCTCGTCGCGGTCGATGCGGGCCTCGAGCGCCACCGGCGGGCGGTTCTCCACGAGGTCGGCGAGATCGGCCAGGAATTCCTGGGCGCGCTTCCGCCCGGCGTCGTCGGACTGGGCGAGCGTGAAGATCTCCTCGAACTGGTCGAAGATCAGGATGGGCGTCAGCACGCGGCCGCACGCGTCCTTGAGGACGTCCTCGCGGTGGTGGAGGAACTCCCACAGCGTCTCGCCGGCCACGGCGGAACCGCTCTGGGTCCAGGTGCCGGCGGCCTCGGTGGCGCGGAAGACCGCGCGCTTGATCTGCTCGGCCGGCGGCGGCGAGTGCGGGTCGTAGTCGAGCCGCACGTAGACGGGGCAGAAGCCCTCGGGGCGGAGGCGCGGCACGAGGCCGGCCTGCAGGATGGACGTCTTGCCGAGGCCGGACTGGCCGAAGAGGATCGTGAGGAGCTTGCGCTGGACACGGCGGCCGAGCTCGGCGCCCTCCTCCTCGCGGCCGTGGAAGTAGCCGCGGGTTTCCTCGGTGAACGAGACCAGGCCGAGCCAGGGGTTCTGTTCATCGACGGTGGCGACAGGCGCGGCGGGGGTGGGGTTCGTTTTCATCAGCGGCGGGCGTTAAAGAATTCCTTCAGGCGGGACACGAACTCCGGCGGTGGCTCGCCCCCGGGCACGCGGCTGAAATGGACGGCCTTGAACTTCTCGGGCACGATGGCGTCGGCCTCGGTCGTGGCATCAAGGCAGATGGGCAGGACGAACACGGCGCCGTCGGCCATGCCGCGCGTGCGGTCCACGGCATAGTTCCACTCGCGGCGGAAATAACCCTCGTGGCGCCGCTGCGTGGTGGCGGAGACGACCGGGATGAAGAAGGAGCAGCGCGCGATGTTGGTGCGGATCTTGTGGTCGTAGTCGTCGCCGCTCTCCAGCCGGTCCATGTCGAACCAGGTCGTGATGCCGGCGGCGTCGAGCGCGGACTTGAGCTTCTGCACGGCGGGCAGGTCTTCGCGGGCATAGCTGATGAACACGGCGTTCTCCGGCATCTCGCGGGCCGGGGGCAGGAAACGGGCCGGCTCGGCCGCGCCCGCGGGGGCGCCGCGGCGGCGGGCCATCCAGCGGCGGTGCAGCTCGGCCACGAACTCCTCGGCGCCGGAGAACATCCGCGTGCGGACGCTCACCTGCTGGAGGAAGGACACGAGGCGCACGTCCTTCAGGCTGTGGCTGTCGGCGAGGATCTCGCCCACGTCGCGCGGGTCGGACAGGCGGCGGCGCTTGGTCATGCGCAGGAACAGCCGCGCGAGCCAGTTGGAGAAATCGCTGCCGATGACGAGCAGGTGGTTGTGCTCGAGGGCGTGGAAGAGCTTCTCGGGCGTCAGGTGCTCGCTTTGCAGCGCGCAGACGAACTCGAGCATGTCCTCGTCCGAGATGACGTAGGTCGGCGACGCGGACAGGCGGCCGAGCAGGTGGTAGACGACGGGGCGCTGCAGGTCGTCGCGCTCGACCGGCAGGTCGGCCACGCGGTTGGGCGCGTAGGCGATGACCTCGGTGTTGGCCGAGCCGCCGAAGCGCACGGCGTTGACCGCCTGCTCGAGCAGCGGGTCGAAGGTCATCGAGACGTAGAGGTTGAAATCCGTGATCTCCGCGAGCTGCCGCAGCGGCAGCGGCGGCGAGAAGGCCGCCTCGCGCATGATGGTGCGGAGCCGGGTGTAGGCCTCCTCGCGGCGGCCGTGGTTGGTCAGGTAGCTGCACACGACGTCGTTCAGCGTGAGCGGCTTCGCCAGCGGCGCGGGGTCGACGTTGAGGCGGGCGGCGAGCTTCTCGGCGAGCCATTCCAGGAGCAGGCGCGGGCCGGACTCGGTCTGCACCTTGAGCAGCTCGGGGCCGACGATGGGGATGACGCGCTTTTCCTCGATGTAGTTGAGCAGATCCTCCCAGACGTCGTCGTGGAACGGCGTCGTGGACAGGGTGCCGGCGGCGGGGGATTCGGAGTGCATCAGGGTGTGTTGTGTTGGACTGACGTAGAGTGGGAAGAACGCCTAACGCTCAACTCTTGACGTTGAACGTTTGGTGACCGGAGGCGGTGCGGTTGTTTTCACTTGAGCGTTAAGGGATAAACGTTGGGCGTTCATTCCGCCCAGGTCGCCGCCGCCCGGGCGGACAGCGCGGCAAAAGCAAACAGGCAGGACAGAAGGAAGCGGGATGACATGGGGCGAAAGGTCAGAATACCGGCGCCTGGTTCTTCGGGTCGGCGAGCAGGGTCTTGAAGGCCAGGACGTCCTTGAGCGGCGCAAACCACGGGCCGTTTTTCAGCCAGAAGACATTGGGTTGCCCGCCGGTGGCGAGCAGCTGCTTCAGCGCGGCGCAGGCGGCCGGCTTGTCACCGGTCCAGGCGAGCACGAAGGCCAGCGCCTGGTGGGGGATGCGACCCGAGATCGCATCCGCCGACTCCGGCAGGATGGTCCGCGCCTGCTGGATCGCGGCCAAGGCCTCCTTCTTGTGGCCCAGCAGTGCCTCGATCTGGGCCAGTTGGCACAACACCACGACGTTCTGCGGCTCGTTGGCCAGCCGGGTCCGCAGCTCGGCGGGATATTTCTCCACGCGTTTGCGCGCGCCGGCGATGTCGCCCTGCGCCGCCATGACCACCGCATTGTTCCAGGCAAAATCCGCGGCCGAGCCGCTGCCCGATCCCAGGTTGGGTGCCCAGGCCTCGGGGAATTGCCGGTCGAGTTGCGCCACGGTGGCCAGGTCTCCCTTCATCGCCGCCCACAGCTTTTGGTAGCCCGCGGCCAGCGCCGGATCCGCCCGCCCGGCGATCGGGCCGGCGAGCAGCTCGTCGCCTTCCTTGGTCGAGCCGTCCAGGTAATATTTCAGCCGCGCCACCTCGAAGGACTCGCGCAGCGACTCGGGCAGCAGGCGCACGCGCCGCTCCTGCTCGGCGATGGCCTCCGGGTAGCGCCGCATCCCCGTCAGGGAGAGCATCAGGTTGCGGGCGTGCTCCGCCGAGCCGGGGTCGAGCTCCGCCGCCCGGCGCAGGTTGGCCAGCGATTCCACCCACTTGCCCTGCCGGCGCTGGACCAGGCCGGTCAGGAAGGGTCCGTAGGAAAAATTAGGCCACTGCCGGATGATGCGGTCGAATTGCTCGAGGGCGTGCGGGTAATCCCGCAGCGCGTAATAGTAATACGTCCCGAGACCCAGGATCACATCCGGGCTCTCCGGATCCAGTTTCCGGGCCGTGTCGATCGCGGCCTTGGCCTTGGCCAGGCGCACCTCCGAGGTATCGAGGGCGTTGAAGATCATCTGGGAATGGAGCGAACCCATCGCCGCCCAGGCGCTGGCGTATTTGGGATCGAGCGCCACGGCTTTCTGCAACAGCGCCTCCTCGGATTCCAATTCCTGCCGGGTGTCGTTGCCGTTGCGGTCGATCTGCCGGGCCCGGAGCACCAGATCGTAGGCCTCGGGATTCACGGTCGTCGGATGTTCGAGCCGGGCCTTCTCCTGGGGCGAGAGGGCGGCGGAAAGCGCCTTGGCGATCTGCTGCGAGACCTCCGCTTGGATGGCAAAGACGTCGGTCAGGTCGCGGTCGTAGCTCTGCGCCCAGACATGCTGGTCGGTGGCGGCGTGGATCAGCTGGCCGGTGACGCGCACCTTGTTGCCGGCGCGGCGCACGCTGCCCTCGAGGATGAAGGCCACCCCGAGTTTCTGGGCGATCGCGCGGATGTTCTCCGTCCGGCCGCGATATTCCATGACCGAGGTGCGGGACACGACGCGCAGCGTGGCGATGTGCGCGAGGTTCGTGAGGATGTCCTCGTGGATGCCGTCGGCGAAATACCCGCTGTCCTTGTCCTCGCTCATGTTGGTGAACGGGAGGACGGCGATGGATTTGTCGCTCGTGTCGATAACCACCACCGGGGCCGGCGGGGGCACGACGGGGACCGCGGCCGCGGGCGCCACCACCGGGGCGGCGAGGGCGGGTTTCCTGACGGACGCGGGTTTCGACGGGGGCGCCTCCTCCGGACGCAGGAAGAAGAACCAGGCGGCGCCGGCACCGAGCAGCACGACCACCAGCAGGACGCCGATCAAGGCGCCGCGCCCGGATTTCTTCTTGGGCGGCGGTGCCTCCACCACCACGGGGGCCGCGGGCTTGGGGGCCAGCGGGGGCAACGCCGTCATGGGCGGCCGGGTCCGCATCGGGGCGGCCGTGACACTGGCTATCGGCGCGATGGTCGGGCGCGTGCGCATCGGGGCGGCCGTGACACTGGTCGGAGCCGTGGCGCTGGTGGGGGCCAGCGGCGCCAGGGACGGCCGTTTCCGGCCGCTGCCGCCGAGCAGGTTTTTCACCTGCGCGATAAAATCCGGCGTGGGCTGCGCGCCGGCCAGCCGCGTCCATTGCACGCGCATGAATTCCTCCGGCACGAGCGCCTCCGGCCCGAGCGTTTCATCAATCGTCACCGGCACCAGGAAGGGGATGCCCGCCGCCATGTCCTGCATGCGCTCGACGGCCTGCTTCCACTCGCGGCGGAAATAGCCCTCGCCGCGGGCCTGCGTGGTGGCCGAGATGACGGGCAGGAACAAGGCGCACTCGCGGATCTGCTTTTTGATCTTCGTGTCCCACGCCTCCCCGCCCCGCAGTTCCTCCTGGTCGAACCAAACCTCGATCCCCTGGCTGCGCAGGGCGTCCGCGATGCGCCGGGCCGCGTCGGCGTCCTCGCGAGCGTAACTCAGGAATACCGCGCCCCTCGGCGCGGAACGCTCAACATTTAACTCTGGACGCTCACCGCTCATAGTAGGCCCTCCGTGGTAGTTTGGCTGCTTCAGTCACCGGGTGTTAAAAGTGAAGGATTGGACGTTGAGGGTTCGCACCGCGCTCAGAGTGGTTTGGCGGAGCGCAGGATTTCCTCAAAGCGCGGGTCGGACTTCAGTTTCGCGAAGAAGGGATCGTGGCGCAGCTCAGCGGGGGTGACGGTGCTCGGGCCGGTCAACAAGCGGCGGAGCGAAGCCAGCGCCTCCTCGTTGTGCCCGGCGGCGGCGAGGGACCGCGCGATTTCCTCCCACATCACGGCGATGAATTTGTCCTGCCCGACCAATTGATCCATCGCCTGCATCAGCTCGCTGACCGCGCCGTCCGTCCCGGCGCAAACCCGGGCGCGGGCCCGGGCCACCCTGACCACCGCTTCCTGCCGGGGGGCCCAGCGGCGGGCCGCGAAGGCCGCGAGAGCGGCCTCGGCAAATTTTTTTGCCGCCGCCTGGTCACCGCGCAGCCGGGCCAGTTCAGCCCGCAGCAAGGTCGCCGGCACATTGATGGCGCCACCCGTGGTGGGATACCACTCCTGCCGGGGATCGGAGAGGATCCGGTCGGCCGCCGCCAGCTCACCGGCGCGCAAGGCATCGCCATAGGATTTGTCCAGGCCATGCAGATCCGCGGGCAACGGCGCCAAGGCCGCCAGTTTGGCCAGCCAAGCCGCGCGGTCGCCATCCAGCTCGAGCTGGGCATTCACAAAAAATTCCTGGAAGCCGCCGTCACCCGGAAACAGCGCCAGGAAGCGCGGGGCCAGGGCGGGCAGCACGGCATAGCGGCGCATCGCGAACAACGTCTCGATGTAGCTCGAACCCGAACGCTTCTCATGGGGGTTCAGGTCCACCGCCCGTTGCAAATAGGCGAGCGCCTGCGGCATGAGGCCGAGCCGGCGGTGGGTGATCGCGAGCAGATACATGAGCTGGTCGTCGTTGGGCAGACCGGCCTCCGCCGCGCTCAATTCCGCCAGGGCCTTGGGCCAGTCATTCTCGCACAGGTAGGCGAAGGCACCCTGCGCCATGCGGGTTTCCGGCGCGCCGGGGGCGAGCCGCTGGACCTCGGCCAGCGCCGCGGCGGACCGGGCCCGCCGCTCGGGCGTGGGGTCGATCGCGCCAAACCAATACATCACACCGTGGGTGAAAACCAAGTCGCCGTGGGCCAGGGCCAGGTTGGGATCTCGCGCCAGCGCTTGTTCATAGAGTGCGACCGACGCCTCGTAGTCAGCCCGCACGGTATTGGCGCTGAACTGCTGCTTCAGCAATTTCGCCCGCTGGTAAAGCTCATAGGCCTGCGCATCCTGCGTGGGACGGCGCTCGATCAGGGAGCGCTCGCCGGGCGTCAGGGTTGCCTTGAGGGCGGCGGCGATCTGCTGGGCGAGCTTGGCCTGCAGCGCAAACACATCGCTGGTGTCGCCGTCGTAGTTTTCCGCCCAGAGGTGCTCGTCGGTGCGGGCATCGATGAGCTGGGCGGTGACCCGCACCTTGTTGCCGGAGCGGCGCACGCTGCCCTCCAGGACCACGGCCACGCCGAGGTCGGCGGCGATCTTCTTCAGGTTGCGCGAGGCGGTGTCGCGATAGGCGAGCACCGAGGTGCGCGAGATGACCTTGAGGTCGCGGATCTTCGCCAGGCTCGTGAGCACATCCTCGTGGATGCCGTCCGCCAGGAAGTCGTTTTCCTTGTCGGCGCTCATGTTGGCGAACGGCAGGACCGCGATGGACTTGCCCGCCGCCGCGATCAGCGGCGGTGTGGAAGGCGCGGGTGAAAGCGGAAGGGCCGCAACAGCCGGCGACGCGACGGGCGGTTCCGGTTGGCGCAGGAACATCACCCCGGCGGCCACGGCGGCAAGCACAACGGCGGCCACGCCCCAGATCCAGCCGGGCAGGCCGGATTTCCCCGCGGTCGGTGCGGCGGCGGACGCCTCAGCCTTGGCCTGGGCGGCCTGCTTGAACTGCGGCGGCAGCGTCGGCGGCCGGGGCAGGTCGGGTTTCAGCGCGGGCTTCCGCGGCGACTCCAGCAGGTGCTTCACCTGCTCGATGAAACCGGTGGAGGGATTACCGTCGTCGAGCCGCGTCCACTGCGCCCGGGCGAAGGACTCGGGCACGGTGGCGCCGGTTTCCGGCGTCTGGTCAATGACGACCGGCACGATGAAGGGTTTGCCCGGCGCCATGAGGTGCGAGCGGTCGTCCGCCAGTTTCCACTCGAGACGGAAGTAGGCCTCGTCGCGCGCCTGCGTGGTCGCGGAGATGATCGGGATGAACAGGGCGCAGGTCTTGATCTGCCCGCGGATCCGGGCGTCCCACTGGTCGCCGCCGCGCAGCTCGCTCTGGTCGAACCACACCTCGACGCCGAAGCCGCGCAGCGCCTCCGCAATGCGCCTCGCGGCGTCCGTGTCCTCACGGGCGTAGCTCAGGAATACGGCTTTGGGGGCGTCGCTCATTTGGTTTTCGGCAAGGGATGCGCCGCGCGCCAGGCCTGCGCCCGGGCGTGGGCCTCGGTCAAGCCGAGCGTGGCCAGGAGTTTGACGAAGCGCGGGTCCGCACGGATCGGGTCGTAGACTTCCGCAAACAGCAGTTCGTTCGCGTTCGAGATGCCCATGGTCGCCGGATCCATCGCAGCCAAGGCCTCCTGCGGCCGGCCCATTTTCGCCAGGGCCCCGGAGCGGATCTCCGCGCTCACGCCGGCAGGGATGGAGGCATAGGCGCGCTCCGCTTCCGCCCGCAACCCGGCGCGGGTGAAAATTTCCACGGCGTATCCCTCGTAAGTGGAACCCAGCCACGGAATTTGTTGCAGCAAGCCGACGGCGGCGTCGTGTCGCCCCAGCTGGCTCAGCGCGAGAGCTTTCCAGGTCAGCGCCTGGATCGAGTCTGGCCGCAGGGCGAGCGCCCGATCGATCACCGCCAGGGCTTCCGCATAACGGCCCTGCGTGAAGAGCGGAATAGAATAGTTGTCCAGAATCCGGTGGGAAAGCGGATCCAGTTCCGTCGCCCGTCGCATCATGGCCTCGGCTTCATCAACGCGCCCCTCGGTCAGCAGCCGGCGCCCGAGCCACTGGTAGGCGGTCGCATAGTTGGGATTGAGCGTGATCGCGGCCCGGAGCTCACGGATCGCGGGCTCAGTCTGCCACGTTTGCCAATACAAATTGCCCAGCGCGGTGCGCGCCTCCGCGAGGTTCGGATCGAGCGCGAGCGCCCGGTCGATCTCCGCCCTGATCCGCCGGACGATGGGGGTGTCCCGTTGGTTGAACAAGCCCAGCTCGTCCCGTTCCACGGCCTGCATGATCCAGACCAGCGCCAACTGCGCATGAGCCCGCGCAAAATCCGGGTCGAGGGCGAGGGCCCGGTTCAGCATCTCCTCGGCCCGGGCATACGCTTCGGCGGTGCGCAGATTCCAAGCCTGCCGGGCCTGCACAAAGAGTTCAAAGGCCTCGGGGTTCACCGCGGCCGTCGCCGCGGCGGAGCTCATGCCGAGCTTGAGCGACAGCTCCTTGGCGATACGGCCCGCGATTTCCTCCTGCACGGCGAAGACGTCCTTGGCGTCGCGCGTGAACGTGTCGGACCACACGTGGAAACCGTCGGCCGCCTTGATGAGCTGCGCGGTGATCTTCACCCGGTCACCGGCGCGCTGCACGCTGCCCTCGACGATGTAGGCGACGTTGAGCTTCGCGGCGATCTCCGGAACCGGCAGGTTCTTGCCCTTGAAGAAAAATGCCGAGGTGCGCGCGGCCACGCGCAGGCCCGGCACCTTGGCGAGGACATTGAGCAGCTCCTCGCTGATGCCGTCCGAAAAATATTCATTGCCCTTGTCGGCGCTCATGTCGGCAAACGCCAGAACGGCCACGGATTTGTCGGCCGCCGCGGCCGGCGGAGCGGAAGGTGAAGGTGATTGCGGGTCCGGGGTGGCCACCGCGGTGGGCGGCGCGCTCCGTCGCTCCGCCTCGGCCTTGGACCCGCGCCGGCCGGTGACAAAAAACACGACGCCCACGCTCACGGCCACCACGCCGAGCGAGATCCAGAGCGCGGACATGGGAGCGGATTTCTTTGCAGGCGGGGTCGCTGACCCCGGAGGGACGGCCGCGGGACGAGGGCGTCCCGTCTCCATGGCTTTGCCACCCAGCAGCCGGTTCACCTGCTCGACAAACTGCGGCGTGGGCAGCGCGCCCGGGAGGCGCATCCACTGCACCTTCATGAATTCGGGCGGCACCATCGCCCCACCCTCCGGCGTGTCATCGATCACCACCGGAGCCACGAACGGCACGCCGGCCGCGAGCAGGTGTGTCTGGTCCACCGCGAGTTTCCACTCCAGCCGGAAGTAGCCCTTGCTGCGTTCCTGCGTGTGCTGGGAAATCACGGCGACAAACAGCGCGCACGCGTCGATCTGCTGGCGGATCTTCGCGTCCCACGCATCCCCTCCGCGCAGCTCGTTCTCGTCGAACCACACCTCCAGGCCGGAGGCCCGCAGCGCCTCCGCGATGCGCCGCGCCGCCGCCGCGTCGTCGCGGGCGTAGGAGAGGAAAACGGCCTTGGTGGACTCAGACATCGTCAGAAGAGCGGCGCGTTGTTCTTCGGGTCGTTGAGCAGCGCCTCGAAGCGCGGATCGCCGCGGAGCCGGAAGAAGGCCGGGTCCGCGCGGGTGGCATGCACGATGACCCCGTTCGGCACCGTGAAGAGATGCGCGAGCTCGGCCAGCGCCCGCTCCTTGTCGCCGGCCAGCGCATAGCCGGCAGCCAGAGAATAACGACCGCTGGGGCCTTCGAGCGCATCCTTGCTCTCCGGCATCATGTCCACCGACTGGCGGGCCAGGCGCAGGGCTTCGGCGGTGTTGCCGAGGAAAAATTCCAAGGCGCCCAGCGTGCCCACGGCCCGGTAGTTGTCCGGCTCGGCCTGCACCTGCGTCCGGGTGGCCGCGAGAAAAGGCTCGATGCGCGCCCGCGCCGCCGCCTGGTCGCCGCGGGCATAATGATAGGTCGCGGCGCTAATGGCCGAGAGCACGGGGGATACTTCGTCCGGGTAAGCCGGTTGCAGCGCGTCCAGCCGCTTGAACTCCTCATAGTCGTCCCGGTTCAGCGCCCAGGCCGCCCGGAGGAAGCGCCCCAGCTCGGACTCGCGGTCCGCCGCCGACATCGCGGCCATCAGCTGGTCGAGCGCCCGGGTGGAGCCGGTCTGTTCCCAGTCGAGCTGGGCAAGGAACCACTGTTCGCGCAGCTGCCCCGGCAGCAGGGCGACCAGCCGCTGTTGCATGGCGCGGGCCTCGTCCCAACGCCGGCCACTACGGGCCGACGAGAGCAGGTTGCGCACATAGGTGACGTTCGCCGGCTCGAGCTCAACCGCCTTGCGGAGGTTCACGATCGACTCGGCCCAGCGGCCCTGCCGCCGCTGGATCAGGCCGAGTGACATATAGCCGGTCGGATCGTTGGGCTGGAGGCGGAGCACCTTCTCATACTGCGCCGTGGCCTTGGCGTAGTCGCGGTGGGCGTAATAGGCATAGGTGCCGGCGAGCCGGATCACCTCGGGCGCCTCGGGCGCCAGCCGGACGGCACGGGCGATGGCCTCCTCCCCCTGGGCCCGGCGCGCCGGAGAGGTGTCGTGGCCCCAGAAAACCCGCAGCGCGTGCACGACGGCGAGTTCGCCCCAGGCGGCGGCGAAATCCGGGTCGAGCGTGACCGCCTGTTGGAACGAGCGCTCGGCCGACGCGAGCGCGGCCTTGCTGCCCGTGGGCGAGCGGTTCCGGGTGGTGCGTCCCTTCAGGTATTCATCGTAGGCTGCGGAAACGGTCGTGGGCTTGCGCGCGATGAAAATCTTCTCCTCGGGGGAGAGGGCGGCCTTCAGCGCGCCGGCGATCTGTTGCGAGAGCTCGGACTGGATGGCGAAGATGTCGGTGAGGTCGCGGTCGTAGGTCTGGGCCCACACGTGTTCGTCGGTGGCGGCGTGGATAAGCTGGCCGGTGACACGCACCTTGTTGCCGACCCGGCGGACGCTGCCCTCGAGGATGTAGGTCACGCCCAGCTCCTGGGCGATCTGCTTCATCGGCTTGGCGGTGCCGCGATAGGACTGCACCGTGGTGCGCGAGACGACGCGCAGCTCACGGATGAGGGCGAGGTTTGTCAGCACATCCTCATGCACGCCGTCGGCGAAGAAGGCGTTGTCCTTGTCCTCGCTCATGTTGGTGAACGGCAGGACGGCGATGGACTTGTCCGCGACGGCCGGAACCGCCGAAGGGGGAAGGCTTGAGGCGGGAGGCGGGAGGGATTTCTCCGCCGGCGCGGCAGGGGCGGCGGGCTGGCGCAGGAACACCACCCCGGCGCCCACGGCGACGAGCACAACGGCGGCCACGCCCCAGATCCAGCCGGGCAGGCCGGATTTGCGCCCGGTTCCACTGACCTCTGCTTTCTGGGCTCTGTCCTCAGATTTCTGGGCCGCCGGCTTCCGCGGGGCTTCGAGCAACCGCTTCACCAGCGCGACAAACTCCGTGGTCGGTGCGCCCTGGGGCAGCCGCGTCCACTGGTAGCGCATGAACTCCTCTGGCACGTCGGCGCCGGTCTCCCTCGTGTCGTCGATGACGACCGGCACGATGAACGTCCGGCTGCTGCCCATGTCCTGTGTGCGGTCGATGGCGATCTTCCACTCGCGGCGGAAGTAGCCCTCGGCGCGCGCCTCGGTCTGTCCTGACACCAGCGGCACGAACAGCGCGCACTCGCGGATCTGCTTGCGGATCTTCGCATCCCACGCGTCGCCGCCGTGCAGCTCCGCCTGGTCGAACCACACCTCCACGTCGAAGCCCCGCAACGCCTCCGCGATGCGCTTCGCCGCGTCCGTGTCCTCACGGGCGTAGCTCAGAAAGACGGCTTTGGTCGGTTCGCTCATAACGGTTTCGCCGATTTCAGGATTTCCTCGAAGCGCGGGTCGTCCTGCAGGCGCGACCAGATGGGGTCGAAGCGGATGTCGTTAGCCGGGGGCCCGGCATCCGCCGCCATGACCATGCGCAGGGCCGCCAGGGCCTCGTCGCGCCGGCCGCAGACGATCAGAATCTGCCCGTAATCGTTGTGCATCACCCGGCCGGCATAGGCATCACGGACCTGCTGGTTCGCCAACGCCGCCTTGCCCTCCCGGATGGCTTCCGCGTGGCGCCCGGCATAGGCGTGGGCATAAGCCACCCCCATCTGGGCGCCGGGTTCCTGCCGGAAAGTCCATTGCCCGGCCCGGAAATGGGCGATGGCCTCGTCCGCCAAACGGCGGGCATCCTCCGGCCGGCCGCGCAACCAGGCCAGCCGGGCGCGCGCCAATGACACAGGATAGTTGAGCGCACCCCCGGCCCCGCTGGCAGACGGCATTCGCGGATCCTGCATGATTCGTTCCGCCGTGGCCAGATCGCCGGCACGGAGGGCCTTCGCAAGATCCGCGCCCAAACCATGCGGATCGTTGGGACCCGACGGTATCGCCGCCATGTCCCGCAGGAAGGCGGCCCGGTCGCCGTCCAACTCGTAACGCGCCTTGATCCGGGTGGTCAGCAGCCGCCGGTCCGTCGGGAAGATCGCCACGGACCGGTCAATCTCATCCACAACCCGGCGGTAGCGCCGCAGATCCAGCAGGCTTTCGAGATACGTCAGGACTCCGGTGAGGTCGCTCGGATTCAGGCGGATGGCCGTTTCGAAACGGCGCTGCGCCTCCGCCAGCTGGCCCAGGCGGCGGTGCGCGATCCCGATGCGATAGAGCAATTGCGCATCGTTCGGCAGGCCGGCCTCTGCCTTGCCGTATTCCACGAGGGACCGGGCCCAGTCGTTGCGGCAGGTGTATTCATACGAACCCCGGGCCAGGTAGGTCTCGGGTGCGTCGGGTGCGAGCCGCTGGGCGATCTCCAGTTCAGCCTCGACGCGGGCCCGCCGCGCCGGGGTGGAATCAAGTCCGCCAAACCAATACAACGTGCCATGCAGGATGGAGGCCTGCACATGGGGCAGCGCAAACTTCGGGTCGGCCGCGGCGGCCTGCTCGTAAAGCGCAATCACGGCCTCGTAATCCTCCTTGCTGGTGCTAAGACCCAGGCTCTGGCCCAGCAAACGCGCGCGCAGGTAGAGATCGTAGGCCGCCTGGCTCTCGGTCGGGCGCCGGGCGAGCAGGTTCTGTTCGCCGGCGGTGAGCGTGGCCTTGAGCGCGCCGGTTACCTGCTGGACCAGCTCAGCCTGGATGGCGAAAATGTCGTTCAGCTCGCGGTTGTAGGTTTCGGCCCAGAGGTGGGCGTCGGTGCGGGCGTCGATCAGCTGCAGGTTGATCCGCACCCGGTTGTTGACGCGTTGCACGCTGCCCTCGAGGACGGTGGCGACGCCGAGTTCGGCGGCGATCTTGCGCAGGTTGCGCGCGGCGGTGTCGCGGTAAGCGAGCGTGGAGGTGCGGGAGATGACCTTGAGGTCGCGCACCTTGGCCAGCGCGGTGATGAGGTCGTCCTGCATGCCGTCGGCGAAGAATTCGTTTTCCTTCTCCGCGCTCATGTTCGCGAAGGGCAACACGGCGATGGATTTGTCCGCGCCGGCCGGAACCGCCGAAGAGGGAAGGCTTGAGGCGGGAGGCGGGAGGGATTTCTCCGCCGGCGCGGCAGGGGCGGCGGGCTGGCGCAGGAACACCACGCCGGCGCCCACGGCGACAAGCACAACGGCAGCCACGCCCCAGATCCAGCCGGGCAGGCCGGATTTGCGCCCGGTTCCACTGACCTCTGCTTTCTGGGCTTTACCCTCTGCATTACGGGCTGCCTGCCTGAATTCCGGCGGCAGCGTCGGCGGACGGGGCAGGTCGGGCTTGAGGGCAGGTTTGCGCGGGGTGTCGAGCAGCCGCTTGATTTGCGCGATGAATTCCGGGGTCGGCGCGCCGTGTTCCAGCCGCGTCCACTGGACCCGCATGAATTCCTCCGGCGCCTCGGCCCCGGCCTCGGGCGTGTCGTCGATGACGACGGGGACGATGAAGGTCCGGCTGGCGGCCATGTCGTGCGTGCGCTCGACGGCCATTTTCCACTCGCGGCGGAAGTAACCTTCGCCGCGCGCCTGCGTGGCCGCGGAGACGATGGGCATGAACAGCGCGCACTCGCGGATCTGCCTCTTGATCTTGGCGTCCCACGCGTCGCCGCCGCGCAATTCGCTCTGGTCGAACCATGCGTCGACGCCAAAGGCCCGCATCGCCTCAGCGATGCGCCGTGCCGCATCCGTGTCTTCCCGCGCATAGCTGAGAAAAACACCGCCGGGCGAGTGTGTGTTGTCCGGCATAACTCCCGGCAGTTCATGGCGATAATGCTTAGGCCTTGCCAGCCCAAACCCTCACTGGCACCCGTTGTTTTACCCCCAGTAAGGCCGAATGTCCTCCCCCGCTCCCAACGTGAAACCGGCCTTGTTGCCGGCAACCAGCAGCACCGAGGCGATCGGCGCGATCCGCGGGTTGATCAGGCGGGGCCAATACCTTGCCGCCTACGACGTGGCGGAGGAGGCCGAGGCGCACGCGTTTCAACCGGCCCTCAGTCCGGTGGCGCTGGCAGAAATCAAATATCTCCGCGTGCTGGCCCTGGCGCGCTCCGGCAGCTCGAAGCGCGCCGCCGCCGAGGCGGCCGGCCTGGCCGCCAGCCTGCCGGCCGACCTCCTGCCCCCCGCCCTCGCCGAGGACATCGCCGCACTTTCCGCGCGCATCGCCAAGGATCAGGCCCTGCGCGCCGCCCTGCCCGACCGTCCTGCGCTGGCCGCCGTCGCCGCGGCGGCCTACGAGGATGTCTATCGTCGCCTCGGCCGTTCCTATGCCGGAGTCAATGCCGCGACACTATGGCAAATTGCTGGTAACAAGGATCATGCCAACGAACTGGCGAAGCACGTCCTCGAGCTGGTCATCCGCGAAACCGCCGCCCTGACCGGCCCCGCCGACTCCGGTTATTACTGGGCCTGGGTGACCCGGGCCGAGGCCCTGCTGGTGCTGGGCGACCGCGACGGCGCGATTGCCGCCCTGCAGACCGCCGCCGTCGGAGCCCAGGATGATCTCGGCGCCCACGCCACCACCCGCCGCCAGCTCCGGTTCCTCTGCGAGATGACCGGCATCGACTCCGCGGCGATCATCGAGGTGCTGGCCCAGCCCGAGGTGATCCATTTTTGCGGCCACATGACGGCCCCGGCGGGCGCGCGCGCGCGTTTCCCCCACGAACAACAGGCCGGCGTGGCGGCCCAGGTGCGCGAAAAACTGCAGGGCCACCACGTCGGTTTCGCGCACGGCTCGCTCGCCAGCGGCGCGGACATCATCATCGCCGAGATCGCCCTCGAGCTCGGGGTCGAGCTGCACGTGGTGCTGCCCTTCGCCATCGACGAGTTCATCGCCATCAGCGTCGAGCCGGCCGGTCCGGACTGGATCGCGCGCTTCCGGCACTGCCTCGGCGCGGCCACCTCGGTGACGATCGCCAGCGACAGCGCCTACAACGGCGACGACGTGCTCTTCGCCTACGCCGGCCGGATCGCCATGGGCCAGGCCATGAACCGCGCCGCCAGCATCGACACGCGCGTGTGGCAGCTCTCCGTGTTCGACGGCGACGAGGCCCACGACAAGGCGGGCACCGCGCACGACATGCAGCAATGGCGGCTCGCCGGCGGCACGACCGAGGTCATTGCGGTCCGCTCGACCCGCACCACCCCGACGGCCCCGTTCATCATCCCCTCCGCCAAGCGGGTGATCCACGCGGTGCTCTTCGGCGACTTCAAGGGGTTCAGCCGCCTGCACGACGAGCACATCAAGCTTTTCCTCTCCACGGTGATGCAGCCGGTGGCCGAGGTGCTCGACCGCTACAGCGACCATGTGATCGTGCGCAACACCTGGGGCGACGGCCTCTTCCTCGTGGTCGACAACGCCGTGAACGGCGCGCGCGTCGCCCTCGACCTGCAGGAGCGCCTGCACTCCGTCGATCTCGCGGCCGCGGGCCTGCCCGCCGACCTCTCCCTGCGGCTCGGCGGACATGTCGCCCCGCTGGTGCCCGTCTACGACCCGGTGCTGCGCATCAACATGGTGATGGGCCGCGGCCTGACCCGCGCCGCGCGGATCGAGCCGCGCACGCCGCCGGGCGAGGTCTACGTGACCACCAGTTTCGCCGCGTTGCTCCGGCTGGAGCCGGACAGCGGCGTGACCTCCGAATACGTCGGCCATCTCACGACGGCCAAGAATTTCGAGACCACGCCGATGTATCTCCTGCGCCGGCAGGACGCGGCGGGCGGGCACTAGGCTTGCCGTTCGGGTTGATGGAACCTGCGCGAGGCGCCGATTCCACCAGTGCAGCAAACGCCGCGTCGCGGGCCTGATTCGTGTGCGCGTTTCATCCGGGCGCTGATGTCAACTATTGGTTGACATCAGCGCCCGAAGAAAAGGGCTGGAGGCCAACCCGATTTGGCCGCCGCGCAGAACTACTTCCCGTAGCGCTGGCGGTATTTGTCGTAGAGCTGCGTGTGGCGGCTGTGGAGCTGGATCTGGGCGCCGTCGATGAAGGCCATGGTCACCTGCGTCGGGATCTCGAGCGGGTCGCCATCCGTCACGATCAGCGTGGCGCGCTTGCCCGTCTCGATCGAGCCGAGCTCGGCGCCGACGCCGAGGATCTGCGCCGGGTAGAGCGTGATCGCCTTGAGCGCCTCGGCGGGCGGCAACCCGAAGGCCGCGGCCATCGCCGCCTCGTAGGGCAGGTTGCGCGCGTTGGTCGCGCCGCCCTTGGTGTCGCCGGCATTGGCGATGCAGAACCGCACCCCGGCGGCGTGCAGCCGGCCGGCGTTGGCGTAGACATCGTCATAGCCGTCGTCACGGCGCAGCGGGAGGTTGTGCGTGCCATCGATGATCACGGGGATGTCCGCGGCCTTGAGCCGGTCGGCCACGCGCCAGGCGTCGCGGCCGCCGACGAGGATCATCTTCAGGTTTTCCTCGCGCGCCCAGTCGAGCGCAGCGCTGATCTGCTTGATATCGTCGGCGTGCACGAACACGGGCTCCTCGCCCTTCAGCGCGGGGATCATCGCCTCCCAGCGGAGGTCGGTCTCCCCCGGCGAGCTGGCGGCGCCTTCCTTGGCGCGCAGGTAAGCGCGCGCCGTGGTGAAGGCCGCGCGGAGCGAGGCGAGCTGCTCTTTCTGCGGGTCGCGCGCGCCGGGCGCCGGGCGCGGACCGCGGTTGGCGGGCATGAGCGGCCAGTAGACCTGCAGGCCGACGCGGGCGCGGACGGTCATGTCCTCCCAGGTCCAGCCGTCGAGTCGCATGAGCGCCGAGGTGCCGGCGATGATGCCGCGCGGCTGTCCGTTGTCGCTCGCCTCGGCGGGCCGGGTGTGGACGGTGAGCACGCCGTTGGCGCGGGCCACGGGGATCATCTCGCTGTCGGGGTTGAAGGCGACCTGGGCGCGGACATTAGGGGTGATGGTGCCGATTTCCTTCGTGTCCACGGTCGCGCGGACCGATTGGATCTCCTCGAGGCCAAGCGGGCTCGAGGCCGCGATGAGGCCGGGGTAGATGCGCTTGCCGGTCACGTCGATGACCTGTGTGCCGGCGGGGGCCTTGAAGGCGGCGCCGACCGGGGCGAACTTGCCGTCGACGAGCAGCAGGTCGGTCTTGGCGAGCACGCCGCCGCTGACGGTGTAGACGTCGCCGCCCTTGAGCAGCACCGGCGCCGCCGGGCGCTTGGCGGGGGTGACGGTCGAGCCGCACGCGAGCGTGGCGGCGGCGAGAAAGAGGGTGAGGATGCGGGTTTTCATTGGTGACCTCCATCCTGCGCGGAGCAGGTGTGGGTGTTGCCGCCATTGTGGTAGATGGAACGGAATTCGTCGTGGTCGTCGGCGTGCGCCGTGACGGCGGCCGGCTCGGCCGGCGGTCCGTCCCCTCCCCCGCCGGGTCGCGTCAGCACCTTCTGGCGCTCGGCGAGCGCCTTTTGCAGCAATGCGGCGCGCTCGGTGGCGGCGGTGGCGCGGAGCTTGAGATCGTCGTCACGGTCGAAGTAGCGGCGGCCGTCGATCCAGGTCGAGTCGGGGCGCGACATGGTGGAGAGCGGGCTGCCGTTCCAGATCACAAAGTCCGCGTCCTTGCCCGGCTCGAGCGAGCCGACGCGGTTGTCGATCTTCAGCTGCTTGGCCGGATTGATGGTGACAAACTTGAGGGCCTCGATCGGTGCGATGCCGCCGTATTTGACGGCCTTGGCAGCCTCGGTGTTGAGGCGGCGCGCCATTTCGTCGTCATCGGAATTGAAGGAGACCACCACGCCGGCGCGGCTCATGAGCGCGCCGTTGTAGGGGATGGCGTCGAAGACCTCGAACTTGTAACCCCACCAGTCGGAGAAGGACGAGCCGCCCGCGCCGATCCTGGCGATCTCGGAGGCGACCTTGTAGCCCTCGAGGATGTGCTGAAAGGTGGCGACGTTGAGGTGCAGCTGCTCGGCGAGCCGGATGAAGGCCAGGATCTCGTCGGAGCGGTAGGAATGGATGTGGATGATCCGGTCGCCCTTCAAAATCTCGAGCGCGGCCTCGAGCCGGAGGTCGCGGCGCGGCGCGAGCGCGGTCTTGCCGGCGCGGAAGGCGTCCCAAGCGGCGCCGTATTCGCGCGCCTGGTTGAAGGTATCGAGCATGATCTCGGGCACGCCCATGCGGCTCATCGGGTAGCGGGTGCGGGTGGCGCCGAAGTTGGCGCGGACCACGTTTTCACCGAGGGCGAACTTCACGCCCGGTTTCGCCCCGGCGAACTTCATCGCCTCGGCGCCCGCGCCCCAGCGAAGCTTGATGACCTGGTTCTGCCCGCCCATCGGATTGGAGGAGCCGTGCAGGACGTTCGACGTCGTCGTGCCGCCGGCGAGCTGGCGGTAAAGGCCGATGTCGGTGGGGTCGATGACATCGCCGACGCGGACCTCGACGGTCACGGCGCTGGCACCCTCGTTGATGCCGCGGTAGACGGCGGTGTGCGAGTGGCAGTCGATGATGCCCGCAGTCAGGTGCTTGCCGGTCGCGTCGATCACGGTGGCGCCGGCCGGCGCGGTGATGTTCTTGCCAACCTGCTCAATCTTGCCGGCGCGCACCAAAAGGTCGGCCGACTCGAGGTTGCCGGCCGGGCCGCTGGTCCAGATCGTCGCGTTCTTCACGAGCAGCACGGCCGGCTGCTCGGGCAGCGCCGCGCGGCCGTAGGCGCCGGCCGGATAGATGCCGGCGGTCGCGAGGAATTTCTCCGCGGCGGCGGGCTTGGGCTCCTCGGGCTTGAAGGCGGCGATGCGCTTCGCGGTCCAGCGCAGCGCCGTGCCGTCGGGCAGTTCGCCCGTGCCAGTGAGTTCGCCGGCCTTGCCGGTGGCGCTGAGGCGCACGGTGCCGCCGGTCGCGCCGAAGAGCTCGGCGGGGGCGAAGAGCAAAAGGGTGTTCTTGTCGGCCACGTTGACGGACACGTCCTTGTCGCCGGCCTTCACCTTCAGCCGGTTCGGCTTGGCGCCGCTGATGACCAGCTGCTCCGGGCCCTTGCCGCCCGTCCACGCGAGTGACCAGGTGCCGCGCGCATCGAGCCTTTCCCAGGCTTCCAGCTCGAACGGGTCGCCGTCGACCCACACGAGCTCGATGGCGGCATCGTCGGACTTGAAGAGGTCGCCGCCGGCGACGACGACGTTGGCCACGCGGCCCGCCTCGAGCGTGCCCTGGGTCGCGCCGACGCCGAGCAGGCCGGCCGGCGTGGTGGTGAGCGCCGCGAGCGCGGCGTCGGGGCTGAGGCCGCGGGCGACGGCCTTGCGGACGCGTGCCCAGAACTCGGTCTCGGGTTTCTTGAGCTTCGCGGTGGTAAAGGCGATCGGCACGCCGGCCTCGGCGAGGCGCGCGGCGTTGGCCGGCGCGAGCTCCCAGTGCTGCAGCTCGTGCAGCTGCACGTCGACGGCCTTCTCGGCCACCTCGACCTCGGGCACCTCGGGAAAGTCCAGCGGCAGCACGACCGGGACCTTCGCCTTCGCCAGGACGTCACGGACGCGGTATTCGGTGCCGCTGCCGCGCAGGGCGACGTTGAGCTTGAACTCGGCGGCCAGCCCCAGCACGCGCGGCACATCCAGTTCGTCACTGATTTCAAACAGCACGGGCTGCGTGCCCGCCACGACCGCACCGAGCGCGGCGAGCGACTCGTTGGTCTCCGGGCGCTCGCGCCCGGCGGGGTTGGCGGCATAAGCGGCCTGCGCGGCCGCATACCACTGCGCATCAAGGAACGTCTGGCGGACGAGCGCCATCGCGCCCATCAACGACGTCGGGTAGGTGCGGTCGGCGAAATTGCCGAACTCAAACGCCAGCTCCTGCGCCGTGGCCGGGCGGACTAACCCGGTGTTGAAACCGGCGGTGCCCGTGCCGACCAGCGCGCCGGTGCCGCGGAAGATGCCGCGGGCCGGGGTGACGTTGGCCGTGGTGAAGCCGAGCGCGCGGAGCTTCTCTATGCCCTTGGCATCGGGCGCCAGCACGCGGGCGGCGGAGCGCTCGGGCGTGACCCGGCTGTTCCAGGAATAGGTGCCGGTGCGCGGGGCGGGTGCCGGTGCCGCGGGCGGTGCATCATCGGCGCGCGGGGCGGCGGGCTTCCAGGCCTCGGGGAGGAAGAGCGTCGTGCCGCTCTCGATGAAACCGGCGTAGAGCGTGCGGCCCGTGACATCCCACACGCGGGCATCGGCCGGCGGCGTCAGGCCGGCGCCGACCGCCGCGATGACACCGTCGCGGATGACGAGCGTGCCGTTCTCGATGACCTGGCCCGGCGCGACGATGATGCGGCCGCCGGTGAGGGCGTGGACCCGGGGACTGGCGTCACGCAGGCCCTCGACGGGGGTGGTGACAGTTCGTGAAGCCGCCGAGGCGGGACCATTCAAAAGTGATGCCAGACCGAAAGCCAACAGGGCACCACGCGCAACCGAGCCAAACGGGGATGATTTCATGGGAACCGGTGTGTGAGGCGCGCAGCCTGTGAAGGCGCCCACATCGCGGCAATGCCAAAGCCTGTTCCGCCCCCCTGCCCGCTTATTTTTTCTTGTTCAGCGCGGCGGTGAACCAGTCGCCGTTGAGCGATTGCGGTGCCGCCGGCGCGGCGGGAGCCGGTCGCGGGCCGTTGCCCGAACGCAACTGACCGGGGCCGGTGACAGGCTTGCCCGTGGCGGTGTTGCCGGGCCGCGCCCCCAGCTCCGGCTTGCTGCGCATCGACAGGGCGATGCGCTTCCGGGCGAGATCGATCTCGGTCACCGTGACCATCACCTTCTGGCCGGGTTTTACGACGGCGGCGGGCTCCTTCACAAAGCTGTCCGCCAGCTGGCTCACATGCACGAGGCCGTCCTGGTGCACGCCAACGTCGACGAACGCGCCGAAGGCCGTGACGTTCGTCACGATGCCGGGCAGCTTCATGCCCTGCTTCAGGTCCTCGGGCTTGTTCACGCCGGCGGAGAAGCTGAAGGCCTCGAACTGCTCGCGCGGGTCGCGGCCGGGCTTGGCCAGCTCGCCGACGATATCGGTCAGCGTGGGCAGGCCCACCTTCTCGCTGACGTAGCTTTCCAGCTTCAGTTTCGCGCGGGCCTTCCCGTCGCGCATCAGGTCGGCGACGCTGACCCCGAGGTCGGCCGCCATTTTCTCGACGATGGGATAACTCTCCGGGTGGACGGCGCTCGCATCGAGCGGGTTCTCGGCGCCGCGGATGCGCAAAAAGCCGGCCGCCTGCTCGAAGGCCTTGGGCCCTAGGCGCGGGACTTCCTTGAGCTCGGCGCGGGACTTGAACGGACCCTTCTCGTCGCGACGGGCGACGATGGCGGCCGCGATCGCGACGTTCAGGCCGGAGACGTAGCTGAGCAGCTGCTTCGAGGCGGTGTTCACCTCGACACCGACGCCGTTCACCGTGCTGACCACGGTGTCGTCGAGCGAGCGGCGCAGCGCCGGCTGGTCGACGTCGTGCTGGTATTGGCCGACGCCGATGGACTTCGGGTCGAGCTTCACAAGTTCGGCGAGCGGATCCATCAGACGGCGGCCGATGGAGACGGCGCCGCGCACGGTGAGATCGTGGTCGGGGAATTCCTCGCGGGCCACGTCGCTGGCCGAGTAGATCGACGCGCCGGACTCGTTGACCATCACGACCGGGATCGCCGGCGGCAGGCCGAGCCCGCGCACGAAGGCCTCGGTCTCGCGGCCGCCGGTGCCGTTGCCGATGGCGACAGCCTCGACGTTGAAGAACTTCACGAAGCCACCGAGTTTCTCCTTCGCCTCGGCCTCGTGGCGGTCCGGGTAGACGACGTCGTTGTGCAGCAGCTTGCCCTGGCGGTCGAGCAGCACGACCTTGCAGCCGGTGCGGAAACCCGGATCGATCGCCAGCACCGCCTTCTGCCCGAGCGGCGCGGCGAAGAGCAGTTCGCGGAGGTTGTCGGCGAACACCTTGATGGCGACCTCGTCGGCGCGCTTTTTCGCCTCGAGGCGCATCTCCGTCTCCATCGCGGGTCCCAGCAGGCGCTTCGCGGCGTCCTGCACGGCAAGGCGCACCTGTTCCGCGGCGGGATTGCGCGCCCGCACGAACAACGGCTCGAGCTCGGCCGGGGCGGCGAGTTCGTCGGGCAGCGTCACGCGCATGATGAGCATCGACTCCGACTCGCCGCGGCGGATGGCGAGGACGCGGTGGCTCGGCGCCTTGGCCAGCGGCTCGCTCCACTCGAAGTAGTCCTTGAACTTGGCGGCCTCGGCCTGCTTGCCGGTGAGCACCTTGGAGGAAAGCACGGCCTGGGCCTGGTATATCGCGCGGAGCCGGGCGCGGGCGTTTTTGTCGTCACTGATGCGCTCGGCGAGGATGTCGCGCGCGCCGGCGAGCGCCTCCTCAACATCCGCGATCTTCTGCGGCTGGTTCTTGCCGTCCTCGGGCGTGTAGTCGCGGCCGACATGGGCCTGGGCCGCGGCAACCGGGTTGGTGGTCGCGTCCTGCGCCCACAGCAGCTCGGCCAGCGGCTCGAGGCCCTTCTCCTTCGCAATGGTGGCGCGGGTGCGCTTCTTCGGCCGGAACGGGGCGTAAATATCCTCGAGCGTAGTGAGGGTGGTGGCCGCGTTGATGGATTTCTCCAGCTCGGGCGTGAGCAGGTTGCGCTCCTTGAGCGAGGCGAGGATGCCGGCGCGGCGCTCGTCCATGGCCTTCATCTGCTCCAGGCGGTCGCGGATGGCCGTCACCTGCACCTCGTCGAGCAGGCCCGTGGCCTCCTTGCGGTAGCGGGAGATGAACGGCACCGTGGCGCCCTCGGCCAGCAACTGGGCCGCGGCCGCCACCTGGTGGACCTTGAGGTTGAGCTCCTGCGCGAGGCGGAGCACGTGGTCGGGGTTGGGCAGATCCATGAAGGGAAAGGCCCGATGCCAGTCCATTCGCAACCGCCGGCAACCGTGAAAATGCCGCCGGCCGAATTAATTTTGTTGCCGCTTCGTCCGCCGCCGCAAAAGGCCAATGTCACTTAATAGGTGACATTGGCCGCGTGCACCAACGAGGCGTGGTCAGAACCGGTAGCTCACCGTCCCGCCGACCTGGCGCGGGTCGGCGCGGTTCTCGTAGCGGGTCTCGAGGTAGTCGGGATCCTCGTTGCCGAAGAAATACACGCGCTTGTCATAGGTCTCATCGAGGAGGTTTTTCGCCCAGAGCGTGAACGTCCAGCGCGACCACGCGTAGCCGAGGCTGGCGTTGACGACCCGGAAGGCGCGGCGCGCCTCGTTCTGGTTGTTCGAATCGAACTGCTCCGCCCGGCCGATGAGCTCGGCGCTGCCGAAGAAGCCCCGGCCGGCGTCGTAGCGCGTGCCGAGCGTGTAGCCGTAGTGCGGCGTGTTCGCGAGGTCGCGCCCGCCGCCGGTGTTGCCGTTGGCCAGCGTGAACGACTCCAATTCGGAACGCATCAGCGCGAGCGAGCCGCGCACCGACCAGTTCTTCGTCAGCGCATAGGAGCCCGCGGCCTCAAGGCCATAGCCGTGGGACTTGTCGCCATTGTCCGTAAAGAAGCGGTAGTTGCCGCCGAAGCCGGCCGAATCGCGCACCTGGGTGTCCTGTCGCTGGAGGTAGAAGGCGGTGAACTCACCGGTGAGCCGCTCGTCGAGCCAGTGACCGCGCATACCGGCTTCCCAGTTCCAGAGGGTTTCGGTCCCGTAGGTCAGCGGATCGACCGCGGGATTAATGCGCGCATCGATGTTGATGCCGCCGGCCTTGTAGCCGCGCGTCAGCGACACGAACGCGAGCTCGTGGTCGCCCAGCTCGTGCTCGAGCGTGAGCTTGCCGCCGACCAGCGTGTCGTCGAACGACGGCCGGATGACCACGACGGGGTCGAACGTGCGCGGACCGGCGCGATAGCGCGTCTTCGTGCCGTTGCCGTCCATCTCCAGCTGCTCGACGCGCAGGCCGGCGACCAGGCGCGTGTGCGGCGTGAAATCGTGGCCGAGCTGGCCGAAGAGCGCGGTGTTGGCCGAGTGGTAGGCGGTCTTGAGGCCGCGGATGTTGTCGGGATCGGTGTCGGTATAGCGCGTGGTCTCGTCCACGTCCGAATAAAACGCGCCGAGCGTCCAGCGGCTGATCCCGCCGGCGGTGGCGCCAGGTTCGGAGTCGAGGCGCAGTTCCTGGTTCACGACCCAGCGCCGGCGGGTGAGGTCGCTGAAACCCATGTAGGACGCGGCGGTCCAGTCGTCGTCGTAGGCGTAACGCGAATCCGTGCGGGCGCCGCTCGTGACGGTCGTGAAACGCACGCCGTCCCAGCCGCGGTAGGTGCCGCGCAGGCTGGCGGCCAGCGACTCCTGCGTGTCGAAGCCGGGCTGGTCGCTGTAGGTGTAGCGGCCGTTGTTATCGAGGGCGAACTCGTCGTAGCCGTTGTCGAAGTCGGCCGCGAGCACCGCCGCCGCCCAGCGCCAGAGGTCGTTCGGGTTCCAGGTCAGGCGCAGCCGCGCGGTGAACTCGTCGCGGGCGTTCGTGTCCTCGTTGAGCGTGAGGTTGCGCCGGAAGCCGTCGTTGTTCGTCTGCTGCACGGCGACGCGCATCATGAGCTGTTCGGGCCTGGCCGAGACCAGCGGCCCGCCGACGGCAAAGCCGCCGGTGCGCAACGAGTCCCCGCCAAAGCCGGCCTCGGCGCGGCCGGTCCAGAACGGCGTGGGGGCATTGGTCACGAGGCGGACGACGCCGCCCGCGGCATTGGCGCCGAACGCCCCGGCCTGCGGGCCGCGCAGCACCTCGACCTGTTGCACGTCGAACGCGCTGGCGATCGTGCCGAGCCCGGTGAAGTCGAGGTCGTCGACCAGGAAGCGCACGGCGGAGTCCGGCGTCTCGCCCTCGAACTGCGAGTTCTCGCCGATGCCGCGGATCTGCAGGTAGCGCGGCCGCGACGTGCCGCCGGTCCAGGTAAGATTCGGAATCTGGTCGGCGAGGTCGCCGAAATGCCGCACCGAACCGGCACGGAGCGCGGCCTCGTCATAAACCGTGACACTGGCCGGGATGCGCGCGAGCGGCATGGCCCACAGGTCCGCGGTGACACGGAGGGTGTCCAGCTTGACGGGCGTTGGGTCGGCCGCGGTTCCGCCGTCGCCGAGGCTTTGGCGGACAGGCTGGGCGCGCGCGACCAAGGCGGTCACGGTCAGCGCGATGAGAGCGAGGATTCGGTTCGGGAGTTGCATGGGTTGAGGCCCGGACCCCGAACAGACTCCCAAAGAAGGGGCGCCACGCGCCCCATGGCGCTCTCGCGGCGCCTGCTGTTTCCTTCGTCGGCATGATCCGTCCAGGTTCGAAGGGTCGAGCGGCCGAGCGCGCCGCAATCTCAGTCCTCCGCGGAGGACACCCCTACAGGCGGCACCAGCGATACGCCGGCCGCAGGCGCAGGCAAGAAAAACTTCCCCTATGACCCGCTTGCGCTCGGCGGTTTTTGGCGCAACATCCTCGCTTTCCGATGAATAAACGCATCCTGCTCACGGTGTTGGTCGCGCTCGGGGTCCTTGGCGCCATTTTCGGTTTCAAATATGTCCAGCTCCGCAAGGAGAAGGCCGCCCTCGCCGCCCGCCGGCCGGCCCCGGCCACGGTCACCACCGCGCCTGCGATGGCGGAAAAGTGGCGCAACACGCTCCATGCCGTCGGTTCGCTTGAGAGTTTCCAGGGCGTGACCCTCCGCTCCGAGATCGAGGGCCGCATCGTGCACGTGGCCTTCCAGTCCGGCGCCCGCGTGGCGGCCGGCGACGTGCTCGTCGAGATGGACACCGCCGCCGAGGCCGCGCTGCTCCGCAGCAACGAGGCCACCGCCCGCCTCGCCGAGCTGAACCTCCAGCGCGCCCGCGAGCTCCGCCAGACCAACACCAACACCCAGGCCGACCTCGACGGCGCCGAGGCCAGCTTCGCCCAGGCCACCGCGGCCATCGAGTCCACCAAGGCCACCCTCGCCAAGAAGCGCATTGTCGCCCCCTTCGACGGCCGCCTCGGCCTCCGCGTGGTCAACACCGGCCAGTTCCTCAACAAGGGCGACACCGTCGTGACCCTCGAGGCCACCAACCCGATCTACGCCGACTTCACCCTGCCGCAGCAGGATGTCACCGCACTCCAGCCCGGCCTCGCCGTGAAGGTCATGATCGACGCCTTTCCGGACCGCACCTTCGACGGCCTCATCGAGGCCACCGACCCGCGCGTCAGCGGCACCACGCGCAACCTCCGGGCCCGCGCCACGCTGGCCAATGCCGACGAGATCCTCCGCCCCGGCATGTTCGCCACGGTAAACGTGCAGCTGCCCGAAGAGCGCGACGTCATCGTGCTGCCCGCCACCGCCATCGTCTACAGCCCCTACGGCGACTCGGTCTATGTCGTGGCCAAGGACGACAAGGGCGTGCTGGCCGCGCAGCAGCGTTTCGTGAAGGTCGGCCCCAAGCGCGGCGACCAGATCGCCCTGCTCGAGGGCGTGAAGGCCGGCGAGGAAGTCGTCACCGCCGGCCAGGGCAAGCTCCGCCCCGGCACGCCGGTCACCGTCAACAACGCCGTGGTGCCCGCCAACAGTCCCGCCCCGAAACCCGCCGAGAGCTGAGCCGATGAATTTCACCGAGCTCTTCATCCGGCGGCCGATCCTCGCGACGGTCCTCAACCTCTTCCTGCTCATCGCGGGCTGGCAGGGCATCTCGGCGCTGGTCGTCCGCCAGTATCCCTACACGAGCAACGCCGTCGTCACCGTCAGCGTCGCCTACCCCGGCGCCAACGCCGACCTCGTGCGCGGCTTCGTCACCACGCCGCTCGAGCGCGAGATCTCCTCGGCCGACGGCATCGACTACGTCGAGTCCGTCAGCCGCCAGAACAGCGCCACCATCACCGCCCGCCTGCGCCTCAACTACGACCCGAACGACGCGCTCACGCAGATCACCGCCAAGGTCAACCGCGTGAAGGGCGAGCTCCCCGCCGGCGCGGAGGACCCGGTGTTCGACGTCGCCGTGGGCGAGACCACGCCGTCCGCCTTCCTCGGCTTCAGCAGCGACACGATGCAGGGCAACCAGATCACCGACTACCTGACCCGCGTCGTCCAGCCCAAGCTTTCCACGATCCCCGGCGTGCAGAAGGCCGACGTGCTCGGCGGCCGCCTGTTCGCCATGCGCATCTGGCTCAAGCCCGAGCGCATGGCCGCACTCAACCTCAGCGCCGCCCAGGTCCGCGCCGCGCTCGCCGCCCAGAACTACCTCTCCGCCGTCGGCCAGACCAAGGGCAGCATGCTCACCGTCAACCTCACCGCCCAGACCGACCTGCGCTCGGTCGACGGCTTCAAGGACATCATCGTCCGCGAGACCGGCGGCGAGATCATCCGCCTGCGTGACATCGCCGACGTCGTGCTCGGCGCCGAGAACTACGACTCGCTGGTCAACTTCTCCGGCGTGAACGGCGTCTTCATCGGCATCTCCGCCCTGCCGACCGCCAACGCCATCGACGTCATCAAGGGCGTGCGCGCCGCGCTCCCCGACATTCAGGCCCAGCTGCCGCCCGGCCTGAAGGGCAAGATCGTCGCCGACTTCACCGAGTTCATCAACGACTCGATCTCCGAGGTCATGCAGACCCTCGCCGAGGCGATGATCATCGTGATCATCGTCATCTACCTCTTCCTCGGTTCGTTCCGCTCCGTTGTCATCCCGATCGTGGCCATCCCGCTCTCGCTCATCGGCGCCTGCGCCCTGATGCTGGCCATGGGCTTCTCGATCAACCTGCTCACCCTGCTCGCCATGGTGCTCGCCATCGGCCTCGTCGTGGACGACGCCATCGTCGTGGTGGAGAACATCCACCGCCACATCGAGGAGGGGCTGACGCCGTTCGCCGCCGCCATCAAGGGCGCGCACGAGCTCGTCGGGCCGGTCATCGCGATGACCATCACGCTCGCCGCCGTGTATGCGCCGGTGGGTTTCCAGTCCGGCCTGACCGGCGCGCTGTTCCGCGAGTTCGCCTTCACGCTGGCGGGCTCGGTCATCATCTCCGGCTTCGTCGCGCTGACGCTCTCGCCGATGATGTGCTCGCGCATCCTGGTGCACAGCGCCAACCCGCGCGGCTTCGAGGCCTTCCTCAACCGGACCTTCGACCGGCTGCAGAACGCCTACGAGCGCTTCCTGCACGGCGCGCTGAACGCCCGAGCGGCCATCTTCATCGTCGCCGCCCTGGTGTTTGCCTCGATCATCCCGTTTTTCCTGCTCACCAAGAGCGAGCTTGCGCCGTCGGAGGACCAGAGCGTGATCCTCATGAGCGCGGAGGGCGCGCCGACCGCGACCATCGAGCAGACCATGATGTTCAGCCAGGAGGTCGCGAAGCTGATCCGGCACGATTACCCGGATGAGACGGCGGAGATCTTCCTCTTCGTCGGCCGCGGCGGCACGCCCAACACCGCCTTCATCGGCTGGCGCCTCAAGCCCTGGAGCCAGCGCAAGCGCAGCGCGCAGTCGCTGCAGCAGGAGATCCAGGGCAAGCTCGGCGCGATCGCCGGCGCCCGCGTCTCCTCCTTCCTCCGCCCCAGCCTGCCCGGCTCGGCCGGCGGCCTGCCGGTGCAGCTCGTCATCGGCTCCACCGAGACGCACCCGCGCGTGGCCGAGATCTCCGGCGAGCTGCTCCAGCGTGCGATGAAGAGCGGCCTGTTCGTCTTCGGCGACACCAACCTCAAGTTCGACCAGCCGCAGGTGAACCTGAAGATCGACCGCGAGAAGGCCGCGGCGCTCGGCATCAACATGGCGCAGCTTGGCGCCGACCTCGCCTCGATGCTCGGCGGCGGCTACGTGAACCGGTTCGCCATCGAGGGCCGCGCCTACAAGGTCGTCCCGCAGGTCACCCGCCTGGCCCGCCTCAACCCAGACCAGCTCGGCGACTTCTACATCTCCACGACGAAGGGCGAGCTCGTGCCGCTCTCCACCATCGCCACGCCGGAGAACGTCGTGCAGCCGCGCGAGCTGCGCCGCTTCCAGCAGCTCAACTCCGCCACGCTGTCGTTCGCCCCCGCCCCCGGTGTCGCCCAGGGCGAGGCGCTCGACTGGCTCCGGGCCGAGGCGGCCACGTTCTTCCCGCAGGGCTTCACCATCGATTACAACGGCGACTCCCGCGTCTTCATGCAGGAGGGCAGCTCGCTCATGGCGACCTTCGTCCTCGCCGTCATCGTCATCTTCCTCGTGCTGGCCGCGCAGTATGAAAGCTGGCGCGACCCGTTCATCATCATGATGTCCGTGCCGCTCTCGATCGCCGGCGCGATGGTCTTTCTCTTCTTCGGCTTCGCCACGCTCAACATCTACACGCAGGTCGGCCTCATCACGCTGGTCGGCCTCATCACCAAGCACGGCATCCTGATCGTCGAGTTCGCCAACAAGCTCCAGGAGGAGCAGGGCATGTCCATCCGCCACGCCGCCGAGCACGCCGCCGCCGTGCGCCTGCGCCCGATCCTGATGACCACCGCCGCCATGGTGCTCGGCGTGCTGCCGCTGCTGCGCGCCAGCGGCGCCGGCGCGGAGAGCCGCTTCAGCATCGGCCTGGTCATCGCGACCGGCATGAGTATCGGCACCTTCTTCACCCTGTTCGTCGTGCCGGCGTTCTACACGCTGCTGGCGCAGGACCGCCGGAAGTCGGCCGCACCCGCCGCGCAGGCGGCGCCGCACGGAGCGGCGCCACATCACGCGTAAGGCTCAATACCCCGCCGCCGTGTTCGTGCGGCGGGGGTCGGCGTAGCCGGTGTAGCCGCCGCCGGCGTTCAGCTCGATGGCGTTGATGCCGCCAAAATAGCGGCCGGTGCCGGCGGGCTCGGGTTGCTCGACCTTCCAGCCGAGTGCCGACAGGGCCTGCACGTCGGCGGCCGGATACGATTGCTCGGCGTTGATCGAGACCTCGTCGTCCTTGCGCCAGTTGCTGTCCCAGTGGATGCGCGTGTCGCCGATGGCCCCGGCCAGCGGGCGGTCGAAGGCCAGCCGGTCGAGCAGCGCCTGCAGCAACGCCGTCGGGATGCGGGCGGCCCCGGGAATGCCGATGGCAAAGACCGGCCGGCCGCCGCGGAACACGATGGTCGGGGCAATGGTGCTGCGCGGCCGCTTGCCGGGGGCGACGTAGTTGATGCTTTTCGCATCACCGTAGGCGAAGTTGCTCATCGAGTCGTTCAGGACGACCCCCGTGCCCGGCGGCACGACGCCGGCCCCGAAATGCAGGCTCTGCGACTGCGTGGCGCAGACGATGTTGCCGTCGGCGTCGGCCACGGCGAAATGGGTCGTAGCGGCGGCGACATCCTCGCTGCAACCGCTGTCATCCAGCCACGCCACCTTTTTCACGGGGGCATCGGCCGCGCGGACCTTGGCGCGGATCGCGGCGATCGAATCGGGCGCCACCATCTTCTCGTAGTTGAAGACCGCCTCGGGGGCATCGGCAATGCCGCGCTGCACCAGCGGCTGCACCTCGCGCCAGACGCGCCCGATCTTGTCGAGGTTGGCCGGCGAACGCAGCGGGCCGGCGAAGGCCTCGTCCTCCAGCACCTTCATGATGGTCAGGAAAAGCGGCGCGCCGTTCGTCGGCGGCGGGCTCGCCAGCAGGCGGTAGCCGCGGAAATCAAGCTGCAGCGGCTCGGAGAGCCGGGCCTCATAGTTTGCCAGGTCGGCGGCAGTCAGCACGCCCCCGCCCTTTTGCGAGGCGGCGACGATGGCGTCGGCCACCGGGCCGCGGTAGAAGCCGTCGCGCCCGTGTTGGGCGAGCAACTCGAGCGTGCGCGCCAGGTCGGCGTTGGGCAGGCGGGAGCCGACGACCGGCAGCTGACCGCCGGGCAGGTAGAGCCGGGCGATCTCGGCGTCGCCGCGACGGAGTTTCTTTTCCTGCTCGGCGAAGAAATCGCGGGTCTTGGGCAGGATCTCAAAGCCGTCGCGGGCCAGCCTGATCGAGGGCGCGACATTGTCGGCCCACTTGAGTTTGCCCCATTTCTGATGGGCGGTCCAAAGACCGGCCGCCAGGCCCGGCACACAAACCGAGCCGTAACCATAGCTGTGGTCCTCCTCCGGGCGCGGCAGGTAGGTGGCGACATCGAGCGAGCCGGCGGCATCCATGGCGTCGACCGCGTAGGTCTTGCCGGTGGCTGCCTCGTAATAGAGGAGCATGAGCTTGCCCCCGAGGCCCGAGCCATAGGGTTCGGCCACGCCCAGCGAGAGGGAGACGGCCACGGCGGCGTCGATGGCGTTGCCGCCCGCCTGAAGCACCGCGACGCCGGCCCGGGTCGCCTCGGGATGCCCGGCCACCACCATGCCATGCTGGGCAATCACGGGGGTGACCGTCACCGGCACACCGGCCACCACGGACCGGACCAGCACCAGCAGCGTTAGAACCAGCACAGCGGGGACGCGAAGAGTGCGCATGGGACTGAATTGGCAGGCCACCGGACATGGCGCCATGCTAGAATTGAAGGGCCGAGCCGATCCGCGGCCCAGCTGGAGCTGGGATACAGCGATCCCGCCCCACATCTCCGACCCCATAAACATGAAAAGCGCCCCTTGCGGGACGCCTTTCATGACCTAACACCAAGCAAACCGTAAGAACTACAAGCAATGTTCGCCTATGAGAACGATACACTGATGTCGTTAGGATAGACGTGACTTGTCCGAAAACGTTGAATCTTTCCGAAAGAATCCTTGGGGAGGGTTTCAGGCCGAATCGAACCCCATAAACATGAAGGGCGCCCCTCGCGGGACGCCCTGCATGACCTAACACCAAGCAAACCGTAAGAACTACAAACAATGTTCGTCTATGAAAACGACGCACTGATGTCGTTAGGATAGACGCGACCGTTTCGAAAACGTTGAATCTTTCTCGCGGTAATTTTTGTGAATAAGTTCTTCCCGAAATGGCTGGTGCTTAATACTGGGCTGCAGTTGGTTACGCGGCGGTGAGGTTCCGATTTCAGGGCGCGGTAACGCGCCCGGTTTTGTCATAAACATATGAAATCATGAACACTCCCCCTGCCTCCCGTCCGCATCTCTTCGGTCTGCTCGCCGGCCTCGCGCTGGCCTCGGGCCTCGTCTTCACCGCCCTCGTCCTCGCCAACGCCTGGACGCGCATCGCCGAATCCCAGGTCATCAACGTCACCGGCTCCGCGCGCAAAAACGTGCGCTCCGACCTCGTCGTGTGGCGCTCCAGTTTTTCCGCCGAGGCCCCGACCCTGATCGAGGCGCAGCAAAAGCTCCGCGCCGACCACGCGAAGGTCGCGGCCTTCTTCACCAACCGCGGCATCGATGGCTTCACCGCCTCGCCCGTGCAGATCACCGAGCTCACCGCGCGGCAGCGCAACGAGGACGACGACACGGTGACCAAGGTGCGCGTGGGTTACCGCCTCACGCAGTTCGTCGAGGTGCACTCGGACGACGTCGAGCGCGTGCCGCGCCTCGCCAACGACTCGAGCGAGTTGCTGCAGCAGGGCGTGGCGTTCGTGTCCGGCGGCTTCGACTTCATCTACACGAAGGCCGGCGAGGCCAAGGTCGAGATGATGGCCGAGGCCACGAAGGACGCGCGCACCCGCGCCGAGCAGATCGCGTCGCAGGGCAACCGCCGGATCAAGTCACTGCTCAACGCGCGCATGGGCGTCGTGCAGATCAACCCGCTCTACTCGTCGTCGACGAGCTGGGAGGGCAACAACGACACGACCGCCGTCGAGAAGACCATCATCGCCACCGTTACGACGACGTTTGCGATGCGGTGAGGATCACAGGTGGATCTCCGCCGGCATCACGCTGCCGGCGGACTTCGCCGGCAGCGGTGCCGCCTTGAGCGGATACCGGAACTGCTTCCCTTCAAAATTGCGGAAGACGACCTCGTCGTCGTTGATCTGCTCCACGTAGTCGGGATTGACCGGCACCTTGCCGCCGCCGCCGGGCGCATCGATGACGTATTGCGGCACCGCGTAGCCCGTCGTGTGGCCGCGCAGCGCGCGGATGATCTCGATGCCCTTGCGGACATCCGCCTTGAAGTGGGCGCCGCCGGTGATGAGGTCCATCTGATAGATGTAGTAGGGCCGCACGCGCATCCGCAGCAGGCGGTGCACGAGGGCCTTCATGACCTCGGGGTCGTCGTTCACGCCCTTGAGCAGCACACTCTGGTTGCCGAGCGGGACGCCGGCAAACGACAGGCGCTCGCACGCGTCCTTCAGTTCCTGCGTGGCCTCCTTCGGGTGGTTGAGGTGCACGCTCATCCAGATCGGGCCGTGCTTCCTGAAGATGTCCGCGAGCTCCGGCGTGATGCGCTGCGGCAGGAACACCGGGATGCGCGAGCCGATGCGGATAAACTCGACGTGCTTGATCGCGCGCAGGCGGCCGAGCAGGTGGTCGAGCTTCTTGTCCGAGAGCAGCAGCGGGTCGCCGCCGGAGAGCAGCACGTCGCGGACCTCCGGGTGCGCCTCGATGTAGCGGAGCGCCTGCTCGTATTCGGGATGGAAGTTGTAGTCCTGCGCGTTGCTCACGAGCCGGCTGCGCGTGCAGTAGCGGCAGTAGGCGGCGCAGCGGTCGGTGACAAGGAACAGCACGCGGTCCGGGTAGCGGTGGACGAGGCCGGGAACGGGCGAGTGCTCGTCCTCGCCGAGCGAGTCGAGCATCTCGCCGGTGGAGATGACCATCTCGTCGCTGCGCGGGATGACCTGCTTGCGGACCGGGCAGTCCGGGTCGTTGCGGTCGATCAGGTTGAAAAAATAGGGCGTGATCGCCAGCGCGAGCTTGTCCTTGGCGAAGAGGCAGCCGGCCTTCTCCGACGGTGTGAGCGTCATGTAGCGCTCGAGCTGCTCGATCGTGGTCAGGCGGTTCTTGAGCTGCCAGGTCCAGTCCTGCCAGTCGGACTCCGGGACGTGTGACCACAGGCCCTGCCCGGCAAACCAGTGGGTGCGGTCTTCGGTGTAGGGCATGGGCGGACTGTAGGGATAGCTGGATTGCCCGGGGTGTCAAACGGCCGAATGCGGCCCGTTCCGGCCCAGTCGCCGGGCAAAAACAGGCCGCCCAGTCGTCTCAGGCGGGCTGGGTGATGCGGATCGGCACAACGGCGCAGGGCAGCCCGCGCAGGAACAACCGGCGCTGCAGCGCAAACGCCGTGTAATTGTGCAACAGGCGCGTGAAGAATGTCTCCCGCTCGAACACCAGCTGGCCCCCGAAGAACACCGCGTCCGGATATTGGGCGGTGAGTTCGGGCAGCAGCTTCTCCAATTCGGCCAGGATCTCATGGCCAATGGCGGTGACCGCCGCGGCCTCACCGCCGCGTTGCCGCACGAAGTCCACATAGCGTGCGCACTCCGCGGCCGCGTGGGCCCGCAGGCGCTCGATCTCGTCCGCGCCCTTGAAGTTGCCCGCGTCCACCACGCCAATGTGCACGAAGACGAATTTCCTGAATCCGCCGCCGAACATCCGCACCGCGCCAAGCAGCGTGTGCAGCCCGAGGCCGTTGTAGCCGTTGACGAAGACGACCGCTGTGCGTGCGCCCGGGCCAGCCGGCGCCGCCAGTTCGCGAGAGTCCGTCGCACCGGCTTTGGCTGCTTCCAGAATGTCGTCGAGCCGCACGATCTTGCGGCGCACGCCCTCATAGTGTCGGTGCACGGCGAAGGCCGCAGCGACCAGCGCGCCGGTCAGCAGCACCGTCACCCAGCCGCCATCGTGAAATTTCAGGATGACAAGAGTGACGAGGATGAAGCTCGTCAGGCCGAGACCCACTGCGTTGACGGCCAGCCGGCGGAGCCAGGCCTTTCCCTCGCGCCGCACCAACCACCAGTGCCGGACCATGCCGAGTTGCGACAGGCTGAAGGTCACGAACACATTGATGCTATAGAGCACGACCAGCAGCGCCACGGCGCCGCGCGTCAGCAGCAACACGACCAGCGCGGCGCCGCCCATGAGCAGCACACCGTTGAGCGTGACAAAGCGGTCGCTCAGCGCCGCGAAGCGCGCGGGCATCCAGCGGTCGAGGGCCATGCTGGCCAGCACGCGCGGGCCGTCGAGGAACCCGGCCTGGGCGGCGATGAAGAGCAGCGCAGCCGCGCTGGTGAGCGCGACCTTGACGAAGGTGCCGCCCAGCCACGCCGGCCAGCCGGCGGTGAGATTCTCAAAGAGCACGGCGTTGAGCGTCTTGCCCTCCACCGGCACCACCCGCACGAGGAGGTAGGCAATGAGCAGGCCGGCCACCATGCCGCCGAGCGACAGGGCCATAAGCACCATGGTGCGCCGACCGGTGCGGACGCGCGGCTCGCGCAGAATGGGGAGACCGTTGCTGACGGCCTCGATGCCGGTGTAAGTGCCGGCGCCCACACTGTAAGCCCGCAGCAACAGGGCCAACAGCCCCAGCCAGCCAATCTCGGCGGAAACCGCGTGGACCGACTGCGTCGTGCCACCTAACAGGGCGCCGATGCCATCACCCCGGGTGGCAAAGGCGTAACCGATGATGAACACGTGCGTGATGAGAAAGAGGAAAAACACCGGCACCCAGATGACCACCGACTCGCGCACGCCGCGCAGGTTGAGGAGTGTGAGCAACACAATGCCCGCCGAGCCGGCGGCGACTTTCCAGACCACCCACTCCGGCGGCAGGAAGCTGAAGAGCGCATCCATCGCGCTGGCCACGGAGATGGCAATGGTCAGCACGTAGTCGATCAACAGGGCCGAGCCCGAGACGACGCCGGCCGCCGGCGACAACAGCCGGCTGGCCACGACATAGCCGCCGCCGCCCGATGGGAAAAGGGCGATGATCTGCGAGTAGCTCACGCAGATGAGGGCGATGGTGACGGCCGACATGCCCGCGACAAACAGCGCGAGCGGCGGGTGCGCCAGCAGAACCTTGTAGGTTTCCTCGGGGCCGTAACAGGAGGAGGAGAGCCCGTCGGCGCCGAGGCCGACCCAGGCGAGAATGGCGACGAGGGAGAGCTTATGAAACAAACCATGCTCGGTCAGTTCGCGGGAACGGCCAATGAAGACATGCTTCACCGACCGGAGGATGTTGTTGCCGGACATGTTGATTGCCTTGTGACGCCCCCGCCTGACAGCACGCGGAGGCTATGTTGAAACGGGCAACCAAGGTGGCGCGCCCATGCGCGCTCCAGCGGATCGCCTTCCCGGTGCCTACGAGGTTAGCTGACGGGCTTGGCCTGGAAAGTGGCCTTGGCCCCGGTTGCCCGGTGCCGTGCGCCCCGGCCGGCACGCTGTGAGCGCACCGGCAGTTTGGGTCCCCCGTGCCGCGCGACGGGAACGTCACGCGGCTTCGGCTGCTGAACTGTCAAGGCCGGCGAGCAAATCCGCCGCCGCCGGCGCGTCAATGCACCCGACACCCCAGGCGGCGCAACTGTCCCGACACCCGGCAGTTTGCGTCATATCTTTTACTTCCACAAAACTACTAGACAGGCGGGGCCTAAATGCCTTTCGTGCCTCTTTAATGTCTGCTCCCAAACCCGCGATCCTGGCCCTTGAAGATGGCAGTGTGTTCCGCGGCGCCGCCTTCGGTGCCGAGGCCACCATCGCCGGCGAGTGTGTGTTCAACACCTCGATGACCGGCTACCAGGAGATCATCACCGATCCCTCCTACTTCGGCCAGATCGTCACCATGACGGCCGTGCAGATCGGCAACTACGGCATCAACGCCGAGGACGAGGAGCACGCGGCGCCGAAGTGCTCGGGCTTCGTCGTCCGCGAGGTCTCGCCGATCGTCAGCAACTGGCGCAGCCAGATGTCGCTCGACGCCTACCTCAGGAAATACGGCATCCCCGGCATCAGCGAGGTCGACACCCGCGCGCTCACGAAAAAGCTCCGCGTCGACGGCGCCATGAAGTGCTGCCTTTCCACCCTGCCGCTCAGCGACGCCGAGGCGATCAAGCAGGCCAAGGCCTGGCAGGACATGGCCGGCAGCGACTACGTGAAGGACACGACCTGCAAGGCGCCCTATCACTGGCAGGCCGATGACGCCGCGCGGCACAACGCCCAGTATCTCCCCGTCGGCACCACGCAGGGCCTGACGGTCACGCCGAAGAAACGCTTCAAGGTCGCGGCCTTCGACTACGGCGCGAAGTTCACCATCTTCCGCAAGCTCGTCCGCCACGGGTTCGACGTGCATGTGTTCCCCGCCACGGCGACGCACGAGCAGGTGCGCGAATACGGCGTGGACGCGGTGTTCCTCTCCAACGGCCCCGGCGACCCGTCCGCCCTGCCCTACATCCACAAGACTGTCAGCGGCCTGCTGCCCGACTACCCGATCTTCGGCATCTGCCTCGGCCACCAGATGCTCACGCACGCCGTGGGCGGCACGACCTTCAAGCTCAAGTTCGGCCACCGCGGCGGCAACCAGCCGGTGAAGAACCTCGAGACCGGCAAGGTCTCGATCACCGCGCAGAACCACGGCTTCGCCACCGACCCCAAGTCGCTCGAGCAGCGCAGCGCGGTCGTCACGGAGATCAACCTGAACGACAACACCGTCGAGGGCCTCCGTCACAAGGAGCTGCCGGTCTTCTCGGTCCAGTATCACCCCGAGGCCGCCCCCGGCCCGAACGACGCCGATCCGCTCTTCACCGACTTCTACAACATGGTCGAGAAGCGGAAGGCCGGGAAGATCTGAGCGAGGTTCAGCCCAGGTGGGCTTCGAACTTCTTCGCGTCCTCCGGCGTGTCGACGCCGATGGTCGGATCCTCGGTGATGTCGATGGCGATCGGATAGCCGGCCTCCAGCACGCGCAGCTGCTCGAGCTTCTCGATCTGCTCCAGCCGGCCCGGCGGCATCGCCACGAATTTTTCAAGGAAGTCGGCCTGGTAGGCGTAAAGCCCGAGGTGCTTGTAACAGGTGTTCTGGGCCAGCCAGGCGTCATCGATGGTCAGGCCTAGGTCACGGGAATAGGGCATCCGGGACCGCGAGAAATAGAGCGCCCGCTTGGTCTGGCTCATGACCACCTTGACCTGGTTGACGTTGTAGAAGTCCACGATGCGCTTGAACGGCGTGCACAGCGTCGCCATCGGGCAGTCGCCCTGAATGAGCCGGGCCAGAGCCTGCAGCTGACCGGCGGTCACCAGCGGCTCGTCGGCCTGAACATTGAGGACATGCGTGGCCCGGACCGTGCGGTTGGCCTGAGCGATACGGTCGGTGCCGCTGGGGTGGCTGGCATCGGTCATGATCGCCTTAAATCCCGCTCCCTCAATGCATTCAGCCAGCAATTCATGATCCACGGCAAACCACAGCGGAAAGTCCGGCGCCTGGGCCTTGATGCGCTCGGCCACCCACAGCACAAGCGGTTTGCCCTTAATCGGATGCAGCAGCTTGCGCGGAAAGCGCGTGGACTCCAAACGGCACGGCACGATGATGGCGAAGGCAGGCATGCGGGGGTCTTTGTGATTGCAAGCCGGGGCACGACCGGCTTTTGCGTTACCCTTTAATCCGACCCAGCAGCCTCATCGCAATGGAAAAGAGCACACCCACGTCAGCCGGCCCGCACACGAAGGAACTCCTCGTGCAGAACAAGATGGGCATTCATGCCCGTCCGGCGGCCATGATCGTCCGGGTGACCAACAAGTTCAAGGCGGAGGTCCTGGTCGAAAAGGATGAGGAGCAGGTCAACGGCAAGAGCATCATGGGCCTCATGATGCTGGCCGCCGCCAAGGGCACGAAGGTCAAGTTCATCGCCACGGGCGAGGACGCCCCCGCCATGCTGACCGAGCTCGAGGCGCTGTTCGCCAAGCGGTTCGACGAGGCCTGAGGTCCATCGCGAAAGAGCGGAATCAAGGAAGCCGGTCAGACGACCGGCTTTTTCATGCCCCTTCCGTGTTCCCGCGATTAGATCGAAAGGAATCTCCTCGCATTCGCCGTCGTGGCCTCCGCCAGCCGTTCGGGGCTGACACCGAACACCCCGGCGCAAAATTCCGCCGTGTGCCTCAGGTAGGCCGGCTCGTTGGGTTTTCCGCGGTGCGGCATGGGCGTCAGGTAGGGCGCATCGGTTTCGATCATTAGCCGGTCGAGCCCCTGCGCCAGCGCCGCCGCCCGGATCGCCTCGGCGGTCTTGTAGGTGATGATGCCGGTGAATGACGCGTAGCCCCCCCGCTTGACCAGCTCGGCCATCTCGGCCGGTCCCTCGGTGAAGCAGTGGAACACCACCCTGCCCCACGCCACGCCGGACGCATCGATCATTTCCACGCACTCGGCAAAAGCCCCGCGTGAATGCACCACGACCGGGCAGCCGAGTTTCTTCGCCAGCCCGAGTTGCTCCGCAAACGCCGCTTTCTGCCAACCGAGGATCTTTTCCGCCTCGGCTGGATTGTCCTTCGGCAAATGGAATCGATCCAGGCCAATCTCACCCAGCGCCACCGGCTTCGGCGCGTCGGCCCAGAAACCCTCCAGCTGCGCCACGCGCCCGGCCCAGTCCCCGCCCACGCTGCACGGATGCAGGCCGGCGGTGTAATGCACGAACCCGGCGTGCTCCCGCGCCAGGTCGCGGTAGAGCCCCCAGTCGTCGGTGTCGGTGCCGATGGTGACCATCGCCTCCAGCCCGGCGGCCCGCGCCCGGGTCAAAATCCCGGGCAGATCGCCGCGGCGGGCGAAGGTTTCGAGGTGCGTGTGTGTGTCGATCAGGCCCACGCGGCGATTGAAGCCCGCCAAAAGTCAGAAGCCAGCGCTTTCGCGCTGGCTTCCTTTGCACACACACCAGTCTGCCTGGTGAAAGTTTTACTCGGTGCGGACCGAGATGTCGCCGCCGCTGGAGCGGAGCTTCAGGATGGGGCCGCCGCCGTTGACGCTGCCGGCCAGCCGGCTCTTGCCGACCCCGCCCTTGGCGATGGTGATGGTCAGGCCCTCGGCCCGGACGTCGCCGCCGGAGGTGCTGGCGTCGAGCTCGAAGCCGGCTCCCGGCACGACCCGCACGCGCACATCGCCGCCGGAGGTGCTGAGCACGGCATCCTGCTTCATGGGCTCGGTGAGGGTGGCCCGGACGTTGCCGCCCGAGGTGGTCGCGCTGATGAGCTGGGCGACGGAATTGATGGTGATGTCGCCACCCGAGGTGGAGACCTGCGTCGGGCCGCCGGCGCGGTCGACCTCGATGTCGCCGCCGGACGTGCCGAGCTTGGCGCGGGCGGTGCCCTCGCGGAGGACGATGTCGCCGCCCGAGGTGTGAGCGTCGATCTCGCCGTCCACGCGATCGAACTTCATGTTGCCGCCGCTGGTGCGGGCGCGGACGTTGCCCTGCAGGCTGGCGGCCTCGATGTCGCCGCCGGAGGTGTTGAGGTTCAGGTTGAAATTCTTCGGCACCGTGACCTCGAAGGAGACATTGACCGGCGGCCAGCTGCCGAACCACGAACCGCCCGTGCGCTTCTCGTATTTGGCCTCGGCCGTCACGTCGTTGCCGGACTGCTCCATGGTGAGGGTCAGCTTCGCGAGAATTTCATCCGCCTCCTGCTCGCTCGAAGCCTTGATGACCTGCTTGGCGGTGATGCGGACCTCGGCGACGTCGGCGGTGCGGATCGTGATGTCGCCGCCCTGGGTGGCCGCCTTGAAATTGCCGCCCGGCTGGACGGTGAAGGTCTTCTCGACCGTGCGCGTGATCTTGGCCGAGAGCACCGCCGGAGAAGCCAGCAGGGCGCCCAGCGTGAGGAGGGGAATGAGGGATTTCATGGGTCGTGTGCCCTATAAAACACGACCCGGGGCAGAAAGTTACAGCTAATATCGCCCGCCCGGTCAGCCCGCCGGCAGCTCCAGGCGCACCTGCATGCGGGCCAGTCGTTCCAGCAGGAGCTGGTCGCTGTGGATCGGCCACCAGTCGTAGAGGAAAATCTCCAGCGGGCGCCACATGGCTACCCAACCCGCGATGTGCAGGCCCAGCTCCACGAACCCGGCCCAAGTCTGGGTCGAGGCTTGGCGGACCATCTCGCCCAATCCGAAGCAGCCGGCGAGGAAAAGCAGGGCGATGATCCCGCTGGAGCGTCCGCGGCGCAGCAGCAGCCGCAGTTCCCGGCGCTTGATCTCTGCCCGGCTGGCGAAGTAATGCCGCACCGCCTCCGCCGTGCCGGCCGCCCGGTCGGGCTCGGGCGGGGTGGTGAGATGGATGACCAGCTCGAGCTCGCCCTTGTGCGGCAGTTCGCGCGCCCAACTGACGATGAACTCCTCGGCCGCAGCGTCCAGGTCGCGGTCGATGAACGGCGAGGGGTCCATCGAGTTGAACAGCTGCGAGAGCTCACGCAGCCGCACCTCGACTTGGTTGGGGTGTGCGTGGCTCATGGCTTCAAAAGGGCCGCCGCCCATTTCTCCTCGTCGAAGCCCACCACGCCCGCCCCGCCGGGGCCGAGCACGAAGGGGCGCTTGATGAACATGCCGTTGCCGGCGAGCAGGGCGAGCGCTTCGGGATCAGCCAAGCCGGGCAGCTTGGCGGCCAGGCCCTGCTTGCGGTATTCGATGCCCGAGGTGTTGAGCAGTTTCTTCCGCTCACCGCAATACGCGGCCATCATGGCCCGCAGTTCCTTCACGGTCGGCGGGGTCGTGCGGATGTCCTTTTCCACAAAGGCCAGCTTGTGCTTGTGCAGCCAGACCCGCGCCTGCTCGCAGGTGCTGCACGTGGGATGGAGGTAGGCGGTGAGCTGGCTCACTTTTTGACCGCGAAGATCTCGTTGAAGAACGACCGCATGTGCGCCCACGAGCGCTTGTCGGCGGCGGCGTTGTAGGCGATGGGCAGGCCCGTGGCCTTCGCGATCTTGTTCGCACCGGGGTTGCTGAAGGCGTGCACGGCGCCGGCGTAGCTGACGAACTGGTAGTCGAACTTGCCATCGTTCATCCCCTTCATGAAGGCCGCGATCTCCTCCGCGCTGATGAACGGGTCGACCGCGCCGTGGCAGATCAGGAATTTGGCCCGGTTGGCGGCGGCCGCCGCCGGCGACGCCGGGATCAGGCTGCCGTGGAAACTCACGATGCCCGCGAGCGGCGCACCGCTGTAGGCCAGCGCCTGGGCCGCGGCCCCGCCGAAACAATAGCCGATCGCCGCCACCCGGCCGCCGTCGACCAGGCCCGTCGCAAGCAGCTGGTCGAGACCGGCGCGTGAGCGCTCGGCCATGAGCGGCTTGCCGTAGAACGGGGCGGCGAGTTCGCCCGCCTTCTTCGGATCGGCGGTCGTGACGCCGGCGCCATACATGTCGGCGGCGAAAGCCACGTAGCCCAGCTTGGCGAGCTGCTCGGCGCGTTTCTTCGGGTATTCCGTCAGGCCCCACCATTCCGGCAGGACGAGCACCCCGGGCGCCAGCTTGTCTGCGGCGGCCTTTTCGTCGTCATACGCGAGCCAGCCCTCGAGCTTAACGCCGCCTTGCTCATACGCGACCGGCTTCGTGACGACCTTGGCGCTCAACACCCCGGCCACGCCCAAGGCGAGACCGGCCAGCAGGATTCGGGATAGATTCATACCGACACGCTAGGCCGCCGGGCGGAAAACTCAACCCCGGCAACGATCAATTCGGACCCTTGAGCCAGCGCTCCAGGCTGGAGCGCAGGTCCGACTGCCGGATCGGCTTGGTCAGGAAATCGTCCATGCCCGACGCCTCCGCCGCCGAGCGGTCCTCCGGGCGCACGTTGGCGGTGAGGGCGATGATAGGTAGCCACCGGCCCTCGATCCGCCGCCGGATGCGGCGCACCGCCTCGAAGCCGTCGATGCCCGGCATCTGGATGTCCATGAGCACCGCGTCCCAAGTCTCGCGCACCGCCAGCTCGATGCCCTCGGCGCCGTTGTCCACGATCACGGGCTCGAGGCCGAGTTTGCGCAGGAAAATCTCCACCACGCGCTGGCTGCCCCAGTCGTCCTCGACCACGAGCACCCGGCCGCTGAGCCGGGTCTTCGGCTTCGCCGGCGCCGCTTCATCGGCATCCATCGACCGACCGACCAGCAGCGGCAGGTCGAAATAAAACTCCGAGCCCTGCCCGGACGCGCTCACCACCTTGATCTCGCCGCCCATGCGGCGCACAAGGCTCTGCGAGATGGCCAGCCCGAGGCCCGAGCCGCCGTAGCGCCGCGTCATCGAGCTGTCGCCCTGGCTGAATTTCTGGAAAAGCTTCGCCTGCGTCGCCGCATCCATGCCGATGCCCGTGTCCTTGATGCGGAACCGGAGCAGCGCCTCGGCCGCGTCCGCCCGCACCGCCTCGATGTGAAACTCGACGCGGCCCTGGTCGGTGAATTTCACGGCGTTGCCGACGAGGTTGAGCAGCACCTGCCGCACCCGCATCGGGTCGCCGATCACGATCGGGGGCAGCCCGGGACCGGCGTGATAGGCGACCGGCAGGTTCTTTCCCGCCGCCTGGGTCTGGAACAGCGCGGCCACCTCCTCGCCCACCTCGGCCGGCGAAAACTCAATCTCCTCGAGGTCGAGCTTGCCGCTCTCGACCTTCGAGAGGTCGAGGATGTCGTCGAGCAGCCGCAGCAGCGTGTCGGCGGACTTGCCGGCGATGCCGATCTGCTGCTGCTGGTCCGCCGTCAGCGGCGTGTCGCGCAGCAGCTGCAGCATGCCGATGATGCCGTTCATCGGGGTCCGGATCTCGTGGCTCATGGTCGCGAGGAACTCGCTCTTGGCCTGGTTGGCCGCCTCGGCGCGGCGCTTGGCGTCGCTGAGGGTGGAGACCAGCTCCTCGTTCTCGAAGATCAGGGAGAAAAGCTTGAGCAGGTCCTGGCGGTGCAGCCGCGCCGTGTTGAACAGGAAGAGCGCATAGGTGATGGTGCAGGCCACCAGCGTCCAGCTGCCGGGTTCGCGGTAGGCGAGGAACACCAACGCCGGCGGCGACATGGTGGTCACGATGTAGGCGAGGTAACACAGGCGCACCGAGGCCAGCGAACGGGCCGCGCCGGCGTTCATGCCGGCGATGATGAAGACCACGAGGCAGCGCGGCAGCAGCTCGTCGGTCTGCAGGAACAGCCAGCCGCCCACGCCCCAGGTGCAGCCGGCGGCGATCACCCCGAAATAAAACAGCGAGCGCCAGAGCCGGAGCTGGTCGTCGCGCAGGAGCCGGCGCGCGAACGTGCGGTTCAGCACCAGCCGGCCAAAGCTGACGACAAAGATGGCCACGAGCCAGCCGAGTGTCTGCCGGACGGGAAAATAGGTCCACACCCCCGCCACCAGCACCAGCGCCAGCACGAAGTTGGAATACAGCCCGAAGCCCGCCGAGCGGTAGAGCAGCCGGGTCATCTCCGCCTCGACGCGGAGGACGATGTCCTGGCGCACGGGTTCCACCGGCTGGCGGGAGACGTTCGGGGGACTCATCGGGCGCTAGAAAGCCACAGCGCCAACCCCCCTCGCAAGGGAATTCCCCGGCCGCACCCCAGCCGGACCTGGTCAGGTCGACAGGCCGCCGGCGATGTATTGCCGCAGCGATTCCGCCTCGGCCCGGTGCACGTTGGCCACCCAGCGCGACACGTCGCCGATGGAAATCAGGCCGACGAGCTGGCCGTCCCGGATCACGGGCAGATGCCGGCAGCGTTTCTCCGCAAAGATGTCCATCACCTGCTGCACCGTCGCCTCGGGGCCGACCGTGAGCACGCTGGCGGTCATGACCTTGGCCAGCGGGGTCGTCTTGGGATCGAGGCTGGCGGCGATCACGCGCGTGAGGGCGTCGCGCTCCGTGAAGATGCCGGCGAGCCTCGGTCCGTCCTGCACCAGCATCGCGCCGATGCGGTGCTGGTTCATTTTCTGGACGGCATCAAACACCGTCACGTTCGCGGGCACCGTATGCAAAGCCCGGCTCTTCCCTTCCAACAGCGTAGCTATCGAAGTGTTCATGGGGTATTGGGGTATGCCCGCAGCCTACGTCGCGCACCGGACACGACAACGCCAATCTGTGCGCATTATTTGCGGAACAACTGGTCGAGCGATCCGAGGCTCTTGAGCGGCGCGCCCTTCCGGGTCGTGGCCGGTGCCACCCGGGCCGCGGGCGCGGCCGGTTCCTTGGCGTCGCCGGGCGCAAGTTCCCGCAGCATCCGCTCAAGCCGCACGGCTGACACCGGCTCCGCCGTGCCCAGCTCCTGCGCGAACAGGCTCACGCGGAATTCCTCCACCAGCCAGCGCAGCTCGCCGGCCCGGCCGCCGAGCTTTTTCACGGCCGCGACGAACGGCGCCAGTTCCGCCGCGCGCGCGACGTCCTTCGCCTGGTCGCGCCGGGCCCGTTCGGCCCGCACCTGCAGGCCCCTCAGGTAGCGCGGCAGGTGTTGCACCCGCTCGAAGGGCGTCGTGCGGAGAAAATCAGGCGGCAGCAGGGCCGCGAGGTCCTCGGCCAGGCCGGGATAGGCCTGCTTCGTGGTCTGCAGCGCCAGGCGCAGCGTGAAGATTTCCTTCAGCCAGTCGCCGAGCTTCGGCACCAGCCCGCGCAGGTCCTGTTTTGCCGCGGCGAGAGCACGCTCGAACACGGCCTTGGTCAGTTGGTAGGGGCGGTTGCCCTCAACCGCCTTGGTTGCGTCACCGGAAGGGCCGTTGGGGGCAACGGCCCCTACCCCGACCTTCATTTTTTTCGGATCGCACACCCAGCGACGGATGGATTCCAATGCATCCGCCTGCAGCGCGTCGGGCGTCGTGAGCGTCACCGCCAGCGTCCCGAGCATCCGCAGGGCCTTGAGGTCCTTCTCCAGCCAGCCGAGGTCGTAACGCAGCTGCGCCTCGAACAGTTTCACCAGGCCGGCGCGGGTCGCCGCCGCGGCCTCCTCGGGGGTCGCGAACAGCCGCACGGCCACGCCGGCGGGCATCGCCTTCAGCCCGGGAAAGGCATGCACCGGCACGCCATGGTGTTCGCTGACCAGGATCTTGTCCGGCAGGTCGCCAAATTTCCACTCCGCCGCCAGCTCGCCTTCCCATTTTGCCCGCGCGGCCCGCCACGCACTGTTGTCCACCGTCGCCGCCTGCTTGCTCACGTCGCGCGAGCGGCTGTGCAGCTGCGCCTGGATCTCCGCGAGGTCGCGGCTGGCGCCGAGCACCTGGTCCCGGTTGTCCACCACCTCGACGCGCACGCGCAGGTGATCGGGGAAAAGCCTCGCGTCCCACAGCGCCGGATCGATCCGCACGCCAAGCCGGGGCGACAGCAGCTCCGCCAGCGCCTCCGCCAGCGTCGGCTGCTTCGGGCGGCCGCTGATCAGCGCAAGGTCGCGCACCAGCCGCTGTGCCGTCTCGGTGAGGGGAATCAGGCTGCGGCGCTGCTCCTTCGGCAGGGCCTTGAGCATCAACTCGACCTTCTCCGGCAAATGCCCGGGCACGGCCCAGTCGAGGGCGGCAGGCGTCAGCGCCTCGGCCTCGGCGAGGCTGACGCGCACCGTGACACCGTCCGCCTCCTTGCCGGGCTGGTAGGCGTAGGCGAGCGGCAACACGCGGTTGTCCACCGGCAGTGCCTCCGGGAAGGCCTCCGCATCGTGCTCGGCTTCCTCGGTCGCGCGCAGGCTGTCCTCCGACATGAAGAGGAATTTCGGCTGCGTGGTCTGCTGGTGGCGCACGAAGTCCACCAGCTCGCCCACCGCCGACACGTTGGTGATCTGCGCCGCGTAGAACCGGTAGACTGCCTCGTCGAGGTTCATGTAACCCGAGCTGCGGGTGCGGGTGAGCCGGGTCTCAGCCTCCTCGCGGATCCGGCGGTTGTTTTTCAGGAAATCGAACGGCCACGTGACGGTGTCGCCGACCAGCCCCTCGCGGATGAAGATCTCGGTGGCGTGAACCGGGTTTATTTTCCCATAGCTGGCCGAGCGGGTCTCGAGCTCCAGGTTGTAAAGCCGGCGGCGCTCCTTCACGAGCACACGGCCGGCCTCGGCGTTCCAGAACGGCTCGCTGTGCGCCACGCGCAACAGGTGCGCGCCGAGGTCGAGCACCCACTGCGGATCGATCCGCGCGCAGGTGCGGGCGTAGATCCGGGCGGTCTCCATGATCTCCGCCGCCATGAGCCAACGCGCAACCTTGGCCTTTGGGGCGGGCTCCTTGCGCGGGGCGGTGGTCTTGCGCTCCATGCGTTCGAACAGCGCGGACCCGGGAAAGACATTCACCCGCCGGTCGTGCGCCGCATGGTAGTCGCCCTCATCCGTCCGCGTGGCGATGTTGCCGAGCAGGCCGGAGAGGATCGAGCGGTGGATCGACGCGTAGGCGGGCGTGCCGAGCGCCACCTTGACCTCCTGCCCTTTCTTCACCCCGTCGTAGATCGACGTCCGCATGAAGCCGTCGCGCTCGCGCAGCGTGTCCTCAAGCTGGGCGTGCACGTCGCGCCACTCGCGCATCCGCATGAACGAGAGGAAGTGCGCCGTGCAGAACTTCCGCAGCTTGCCGAGCGTCATCGCCTCGAACTCGTCGTGGTAGTCCTCCCAGATCGCCAGCAGCGTGAGGAAATCGGAATCGGGATGCGTAAACTTCCGGTGCGCCGTGTCGGCCTTCTGCTGCTGGTCCAGCGGCCGCTCACGCGGATCCTGGATGCTGAGCGCCGCGGCGATGATGAGCACCTCGCGCAGGGCCTTTTCGTTGCGCGCCTGCAAAATCATCCGGCCGACGGTCGGGTCCACCGGCAGGTGCGCCAACTCGCGGCCGAGGTCGGTCAGCACGCCGGCATCATCAATGGCGCCGAGCTCGTGCAACAGCGCGTAACCGGCGCGGATGCCCTTCACCGGCGGCGCGTTCAGGAACGGGAACTCCTCGATGTCACCGAGGCCGAAGGCCTTCATGCGCAGGATGACATCCGCCAAGTTGCTGCGCTGGATCTCCGGCTGGGCGAAACGGGGGCGGTCGTTGAAGTCCTGCTCGGAATAAAGCCGGATGCACACACCGTCGCTCACGCGGCCGCAGCGGCCCTTGCGCTGGTCGGCACTGCTCTGGGCAACGAGCTCGACCGGCAGCCGGCGCGTGCGACTCGACGGCGTGTAGCGACTGAAGCGGGCCAGGCCGGTGTCGATGACGAAGCGGATGCCCGGGATCGTCAGCGAGGTCTCGGCGATGTTGGTCGCGACGATCACCTTCCGGCCCTGCGTCGGGGCGAACACGCGCTGCTGCTCGGCATTGGTCAGCCGGCCAAACAAAGGCACGACCTCCAGCCGGCCGAGCCGGCGGCCTTCCAGCAGGTCGCGGGTCTCGCGGATGTCGCGCTCCGTGGGCATGAACACCAGAACGTCACCCGCGTTGCTCTCGAGCAGCACGCGTTCGACGGCCTCGACCGCGGCGTCGATGTAAGTCAGTTCGCCCTTGTCGCCCTTCATCTCCTCCAGCGGGGAATATATCACCTCGACGGGATAGACCCGGCCGGAAACCTCGATGATCGGCGCGCCGTCGAAGGCCTTGGAAAACGCCTCGGTGTCGATGGTCGCCGAGGTGATGACGATCTTCAGTTCCGGCCGGCGCAGCCGCAGCCGGCGCAGGTGGCCGAGGATGAAGTCGATGTTGAGCGAGCGCTCGTGCGCCTCGTCCACGATGATGGTGTCGTAGGCGCGGAGCTCCGGGTCGGCCTGCAGCTCGGCGAGCAGCATGCCGTCGGTCATGAACTTGATGACGGTGTCATCGGACGTCTGGTCGGCGAAGCGGATCTTGCAGCCGACCTCGCGGCCAAAGGGCACGTTCAGCTCCTCGGCCACGCGGCGGGCGACCGAGGTGGCGGCGACGCGGCGGGGCTGGGTGCAGGCGATGCGGCCGGTTTCGCCCCGGCCGGCCACGAGGCACATCTTGGGGATCTGCGTGGTCTTGCCCGAGCCCGTCTCGCCCGCGAGGACCAGCACCTGGTGGTCGCGGATGGCCGCGATGATCTCGTCCGCCCGCGCGCTGATGGGCAGCTCGGGCGGATACTCGATCCGGAAAGGCCAGGGTTTCTTGGGACGAGGCGGCATGACAGGTAAAATTAGAGGTTCCGTGCGGGTCCAATAATGGCAAAGTCAAACCGCATGACCGTCCCCACATCCACGCCGCCCGAGAAGGTTCTCCAGCGCGTCCTGCTGGTCTCCGCCATTGATGGCTGGAGCATCGTGGTCGTGGCTGGCCTGGGTGCCTTGCTCACCCTGCTGCTGGGGGATTTGCTTGGCGTGGGGGTTAGCCTGCTGGTGCTGGCAGCCGGGGTCATCGAACTCCGCGGACGCCGCCAGCTCCGGCAGCGCGATCCGGCCGGCATGAAGCTCCTGGTGCGGGCCCAGCTGTTCCTGCTCAGCGTGATCCTGGTCTATTGCGTCAGCCGGCTGGGCAGCTTTGACGGGGAGACCGCCATGGCCAGCCTCACGCCCGAGATGGAGGTCGCGCTAAAGGAGGCGGGCCTCGAACGGGCCGATGTCCTGCCGCTGGTGCAGACCGTGTTCTACGCGGTCTACGGCACCGTGGCCGTTGTGAGTGTTATCTTCCAGGGCGGCCTGACGCTCTATTACCGCAGTCGCACCGGTGCGGTCACCGCCGCGCTCAGCCCGGCGCCGGAGCCGGTCAATCCTTCGGTCTTGTAGCGGCCGGCTTGCAGCCGACCAAGGCAATCGCTTGCCAGCCAGCTTCCACAACCTAACCTGACCCCGCATGTCGAAGGAGCGCTACATCGAGGCCAAGCAGAAGTGGGCCGAGAAACAGCTGGCGAAGGGCTTCCGGCCGCGCGACACCGCCGCGACCGACCGCCTGCCCCCCGGCCAGAAGCTGACGACCGGCTTCCCCGTGCTCGACCTCGGCGTGCAGCCCGACATCCCGCACGCCGAATGGAGCCTCACCCTCGACGGCCTCGTCGGGAAACCGACGGTGCTCAGCTGGGCGCAGGTCAACGCCCTGCCGCAGGTGACCGACATCAGCGACTTCCACTGCGTCACGACCTGGAGCAAATACGACTGCGAGTGGAGCGGCGTCGCCTTCACCACCCTCTTCGAACTCGCGGCCCCGAAGCCGGAGGCGAAATTCGTCTATTTCACCAGCTACGACGGCTACTCGACCAACGTCCCGCTCGCCCACTGCCTCGACGACGACGTGCTGCTTGCCACCAAGTTCGGCGGCGAACCCGTTTCGCGCGAGCACGGCGGCCCGGCGCGTTTCATCATTCCCAAGCTCTACGCGTGGAAGGGCGCGAAGTTCGTGAAGACCATCTCCTTCCTCGCCGAGGACCGCCTCGGTTTCTGGGAAGTCCGCGGCTACCACAACGTCGGCGACCCCTGGAAGGAAGAGCGCTACGCCTGATTTTCCCATCCCCATCCCATGAGCACCCCCACTTTCTTCCCGCAGGACATCATTATCAAGAAACGCGACGGCGGCGCGCTGACCAAGGACGAGATCGAGTTCTTCGCGCGCGGCGTGGCCGATGGCAAGTCGTTCGCCGACTACCAGGCGACGGCGCTGCTCATGGCCATCTTCTGGCGCGGCATGACCCCGCAGGAGACGGCGTGGCTCACCGACGCGATGATGCGCTCCGGCGACGTCATTGACCTGAGCGACCTGCCCGGCGCCAAGGTCGACAAGCACTCCACCGGCGGCGTCGGCGACAAGGTCTCGCTCATCCTCGCCCCGCTCGCCGTAGCCTGCGGCCTCAAGGTCCCGATGATGAGCGGCCGCGGTCTCGGCCACACCGGCGGCACGCTCGACAAGCTCGAGGCCATCCCGGGCTTCAAGGTCAACCTCAGCGTGCCCGAGTTCCGCGCCATCCTGCAGAAGGTCGGCTGCGCCATGATCGGCCAGACGCCGCAGGTCGTGCCCGCCGACAAGAAGCTCTACTCGCTCCGCGATGTCACCGGCACCGTCGAGTGCATCCCGCTCATCTGCGCCAGCATCATGAGCAAGAAACTCGCCGAAGGCATCGACTCGCTCGTGCTCGACGTGAAGTTCGGCAAGGGCGCCTTCATGAAAAAGAAGGACGACGCGCTCACCCTCGCCCGTGCCATGGTCGCGGTCGGCAAGGCCGGCGGCAAACCCGTCCGCGCGCTGCTCACCGCGATGAACCAGCCGCTCGGCCGCGCCGCCGGCCACACCACCGAGGTCATCGAGTCCATCGAGTGCCTCCGGGGCCGCGGCCCCGCGGACCTTATGGAAGTCACCTACGCGCTCACCGGCCAGATGCTCCTGCTCGGCGGCAAGGCGAAGGACGAAGCCGATGCGCGCAAGCAGATGGAGGCGGCCATCAACAGCGGTGCCGCCCTTAAGGTCTTCCGTGAAATGTGCACCGCCCAAGGCGGCGAACCGAAGGTCGTCGACGACTACAAGATTCTTCCCACGGCCAGGAAGTTGCTCGCCGTCAAGGCGCCGGCCGAGGCCCAGGGCTTCGTCAGCGAGGTGGACGCGCTCAAATGCGGCCATGCCATCATGGCCCTCGGCGGCGGTCGCGCGGCCGTCACCGACAAGGTCGACCACGCCGTCGGCATCGCCGACCTCATCAAGATCGGCGAACCGGTCGCCGGCGGCACGCTGCTCTGCACACTGCATGTCAACGACGACGCCCGAGGCGCCAAGGCCGAGGCGTTCATCCGCGAGGCCGTCAAGTTCACGCCCGCCGCACCGGTGCAGGAGCCGCTGGTGCAGGACTTGATCCAGTAACCCACGTCCCCCGACCGCCATGAACATCCCTCCGCCCACCCGTGGCCAGCTTGAGGCCCTGCGCGATTTCGACACCGCCCTCCTCGCCAACACCCTCGGATATGTCGATCCCGTGCCCGCCCATGAGATCTACATGGGGAGCGACATCCGGTCGGTAACACCCTCGCTCGGCCCGACCTGTGGCATCGCCCTCACCTGCCAGCTCGATTCCAGCACCCCGGGCAACGCCGGTGACATCGAGCCTTTCTGGCAGCAGCTGGCCCGGATGCAGGCCCTGGCCCTGCCCGTGATCTGGGTCGTGCAAACCACGGGATCACGCCCGGGGTTTGAATGCGTCATCGGCGACGGCATGGCCAAGTTGTTGACCGCCGCCGGCTGCTCGGGGTTGGTCACCAACGGCGGGGTGCGCGACATCCCGGGCCTGTTGAACACCCAGTTCGCCGCATATTGCACGAGCGTCTGCGTCCACCATGGCCCGCTGCGCTTTCATGCGCCCGGGGTCCCGGTGACGGTGGGCGGACTCACGATCGCCACCGGCGACATCATCCACGCCAATGCCGAAGGGGTGATCCGGCTTCCGGGCCGGGCCGTGCCCCAACTGATCGAGAAGGCCCCGGCCATGCGCGCGTTCGAGCACGAGGTCCACGTAGTCTGGCGGCGCACCGACGTGCCGTTGGCCGAAAAGCGGGCCCACGCCGGGGCGGTGCTCAAGAAATACGGCTTCACGACCTGCGTGAGCTGAGCGGCTCGTCGGCCCGCGACCAAATCACCTGCCGCCAGCCGCCCGGGTCGCACGCTCCAGGTTTTCCCGGGCCCTCGCGAAGTCCGGCCGCAGGCGCAGCGCCTCCTGGAAGCGCCTGAGCGCCTCCGCCGGCCGGCCCGCCTGCGCCAGCGCCGCGCCAAGGTTGTTTTGCAGCTCGGCGTCGGCCGGCCGGAGCTTCACGGCGAATTCCAGCTGCGCGACCGCATCGTCGAAACGACGCGTCATCTGGAGCGTCGCGGCGTAATTACTGCGGGCCTCGACGTCGTCCGGCTTCATCCGCAGGTAGAAATCATAATGCGTCAGCGCCTCGGCGGTCCGGCCCGCCTGCGCCAGCGTGTTGGCGAGGTTGAAGCATGGCTCGGGAAAGTCCGGCTTCGCCCGCAATGCCGCCTCGAACCGGGCGATCGCCTCCGTCCCGCGGCCCAGTTGCAGCAGCGCGTTGCCCAGGTTGTTCAGGGCATACGGCTCGTCCGCCTTGAGCCCGAGCGCCCCCTCGAAGCACTGCATCGCCCCGGCCCAGTTGCCGGCCTTCATCCACGCGTTGCCGAGGTTGTTGCGGGCCTCGACGGACTGCGGGGCGACGCGCACCGCCTCCTGCAGGAGCACACGCGCCTCCTCGTGCCGGCCGGCTTCCTGGTGGATGGCGCCGAGGGCGGCCAGGGCGCGGACATTGACGGGACGTTTCACGACGGTGTCCTCCCAGATGGCGAGCTCGGTGCGGTAGTCATGGTTGCGGCGAACAGTCGCGGCGGTCAGCCCGATGGCCATGACGGCAAACACCGCAAAACTTTTTCGCCCCAGCAGGACATACAGCCCGGCGACCACCAAGGTGACTACGGTCGCCAGTGCCAGATAAACGCGGTGTTCGCTCATCGTCTGCGTCACGACTGGCACAAAACTCGAGCTCGGCGCCAGCACCGCGAAGAAGAACACCCCGAGCCAGCCCGCCGACCGGCCGCGCCACGCCGCCCAAAGGCTCGCTGCACCGAGCGCAAACAACAGCAGCGCCTGCCACCAGACATCGCCCCAGCCGGCGACGAGATCCTTGCCATAATCAAAGACCAGCGGCTGGGGCCAGAGCGCAAGACGCAGGTAATGGACGACCGCGCCCACTTGGGTGAGCGCATAACCCCACGGCGACATCCCGCCGCCAAAACCGGCCGTGCCGCCGCGACCGGCCGTGCCCGCCACCAGCCACGCCAGCACCAGCCAGGTCAAAGCCAGCGAGAGATGAAACCATTTGCGCCGGACCCAGACCTCGCGCCACGAACCGGCCACGAAGATCCGGTCGTAAAGCGCCACCATCACGGGAGCGGTGACCATCACCTCCTTGGTCGCCATGCCAAGCAGACACGCCACCCACGCCAGCACGCCCCACCCTTTCGAAGCACCCGGCTCGACCAAGCGAATGAAGCCCCACAATGTCAGCAGATACATCAGGCTGACGAGCGACTCGGCGCGCTGGATGATGTAGGTCACCGCCTGGGTTTGCAGCGGATGCAGCGTCCAGAGCATTGCGACGGCCAGCGCCAACCAGACTGTATCGCGACCAAAACGCTCCGACAATCCGGCCCGCGCGAACGTCCGCCGCACGATGCCGAACAAGGTGCAACCCGCCGCCGCGTGGATCAGCAGGTTCAGCAGATGATAACCCCAGACCGCCGTGCCATGCGCCGCGTAGTTCAGCGCCAGCGTGAAATTCAGGAACGGTCGCCCGCTGACCGTGTGCCCGCCTCCCGTCGGCGGCGTCCAAGCCGTGGCCAGGCTGCGGATGGTCGGGTTCTCCGCGATGGACGAGTTGTCATCGAACAGGAACGGCACCGAAAACGTGTTGTGATACGCCAGCGCCGCCCCGCCAGCGATGACCAGCACCGCCAACAGGGTTTGGCGCGTGCTTGGGGTTGGTTGAGCCGGCAAAGTGGTCACAGGGGTGCCCGACAAAGTAAAAGTCCGCTGGCGGGAAGCCAGCGGACTTTTTAAATGGTGCCCAAGGGGGGACTCGAACCCCCATGCGGTTAGGCACAGGCTTCTGAGACCTGCGTGTCTACCAATTCCACCACCTGGGCAAAAAACAGAAGGTGCATGGATACGCCCCGGCCCGGGTGGCGCAAGAACTTTGTGCGACCGGCCTAACTAAGCCTTCCCGGCGTGTTTGCGCTCGTGCTCCAGCAGCCGCTGCTTGCGCCAGACGCCGCCGGCATAACCGCAAAGGTCGCCATCGGACCGGATGACCCGGTGGCAGGGAATCACGAGGGCCAGCATGTTCGAGCCGTTGGCCCGGGCGACCGCCCGGTGGCCGTTGGGCAACCGGACGCGCTGGGCCATTTCCTTGTAGCTGCGCGTGCTGCCGGCCGGGATGCGCTGCAGCTCGGCCCAGACGCGCCGCTGGAAATCCGAACCGACCGGCGCGATCGGCAGGTCAAAGATGAGTTCTTCGCCGGCGAAGTAGCGGGTCAGCTGCCGCTGCGTTTCCTCCAGCACTGGATTGCTGCCGGGCACGATGGCGCACTTCAACCGGCGGCGCAGGCCGGCGAGCTCGCGCTCGAGGCCGCGGCGGTCGGCAAATTCCAGCAGGCGCAGGCCCTGATCGTCCGCCACCGCCAGCATGGTGCCGAGCGGGGTCTCCAGCCGCTGCGCGAGAAGGCAGTGGCCGGCCTTGGCGCCGCGCGGCGGCGTGCCGAAGATCCGCGTGAAGGCCTCGCGGAAACCGCTGGTGGATTCGTAGCCGCGGGCCAGCTGCACGTCGATGACCGGCTTGCCGGACTTCACATCGCGCAGCGCCAAGCCCATCCGGCGGGCACGCTGGTAGGCGTGAAAGGTCATGCCGTGGTAGGACTGGAACTGCCGGCGGGCCGTCGAGGGCTCGATGCCCATCACCGCGAGATCCTTGTCGGAGACGCGGCCCTCGGCGGAGTCTTCGACGGCGCGACGCAGGCGCTCGACGAGCGGCGGCACGGGCTTGGTCGAATCCATCGGCCGGCAGAGGCGGCAGGGCCGGTAGCCGCCGTGCAGGGCCTCGTTGATGGTGGGAAAGAACTCGACGTTCTCGGGCTTCGGTTTCTTGGCGCGACAGGTCGGGCGGCAGAAGATGCCGGTGGTTTTCACCCCGGTGAAGAAGACGCCCTCGTAGGCGGCATCGCGCCGGGCCAGCGCGCGATACATCGTGCGGGGCGTGGGCAGGGACTGGACGGCGGCGGCCATGGAAAGTTCTGGTTGGATCATGCCCCCATCATAGCCGGTTTCCGCCAGAGGCCGCGGCCGATTTTCGGGCAGGTTATTTCTTGGGCAGATAGTCGCGGATGTCGGGCAACTCCTTGTCGCGCCGGCCGCTGGTCAGGCGCACAAAATACGGCTCGGGTGGTAGCAGCCCGGTATCCTCCTCGTCATCCTCCTCATCGTCAGTCTCGAGGCCCTCGATCTCGTAGGACTCGCCCTCGTCGAAGTATTGCGAGACGCGGCGCGCGGTGGGATCGAGCCACACGAGCGGGGTCGTCAGGTCGCCCTTCGTCTTCACCTGCACAAAATGACAGGGGAAGTGCTGGTCCTTGAAATGGGCGATGAAGTCGCTGAGCCACTTGTTGGCGAGGCCCTCGCGCCGGGTGAGGAAGACCACATCGGCAAAATGGATGCAGGCGTCGAACCACTGGCGCAGCACCGGCTGCTTTTCGGCGAGCTGGCAGTCCACGACGCAGAAGACCCGCGCGAGCGTCGCCCCGTGTTCCTCGAGCCAGGGCTTTAGGGCCTCCAGTTGGTCCATCGGGCTGGCCAATGAGTCGGCGATGAAGAAAACCGTCGCCCCGTCGAGCCCTTCCACCGGTGGCAGCGCCGGCTCGGTCCAGGTCCAGCGCCGGACCTCGGCATTCTCCAGCGCCGCCAGCCGGGCATCGGCCGGATCGGCGGCCTCGCGGTCCGCGAGCAGCACCAACGCCTTCTCCCCGGCCGCGAGGCCGTTCTCGATCAGGTCGCGCACGACGGCGCGACGACCGGAGCCGGGGGTGCCGAGGATGAAATAGACGGAGGAACTCATCTGACCGCAAGGAGGCGCAAATCGCGCAAAAGACAAGCCGGCGGGCGGCCCGTCAGAATTTGAAGGTTTGGTTCTGCGCGGCCTGGCGCATCCAGTGGTCCACCAGCACGAGCGCCGTCATGGCCTCGACGATGACGACGGCGCGCGGCACGACGCACGGATCGTGGCGGCCGCGGGCCAGCAGCTCGGTTTCCTGCCCACGGACATCGACGGTCTTCTGCGTCTGGAGGATGGTGGCGGTGGGCTTGAAGGCAGTGCGGAAGACGATCTCCTCGCCGTTGCTGATGCCGCCCTGCACGCCGCCCGAAAGGTTCGTCGCGGTGTGGATCCGGCCGCCCTTGGACACGAAGGCGTCGTTGTGTTGCGATCCCTTGAGGAGGCTGCCCGCGAAGCCGCTGCCAATCTCAAACCCCTTGGTCGCCGGCAGGGAAAGCATGGCCTTGGCCAGATCGGCCTCGAGGCGGTCGAACACCGGCTCGCCGAGCCCGACGGGCACGTTGCGCACGCGGCACTCGATAATGCCGCCGACGGAATCGCCCTCGCCGCGGGCCTGCTTGATGCGCTCGATCATCTTCGCCGCGGTGGCGGCATCGGGACAGCGCACGGCGTTGGCCTCCACCTCGGCGAGCGTCGGGAACCCGGTCACGGCCGGCGCGGCGATGTCGTGGATGCGCGTCACATAGGCGCGAATCTCTAGCTGGCCGGCCAGATGAAGGATCTTCCGGGCGACGGCCCCGGCGGCCACGCGGCCGATGGTCTCGCGGGCCGAGGAACGCCCGCCGCCGCGGTGGTCGCGGTGGCCGTATTTGGCCTGGTAAGTGTAGTCAGCGTGCGAAGGACGGTATTTGTCCTTCATCTCGTCATAGGCGCCGGGACGCTGGTCGCTGCTATGGACGACCAGGGAAATGGGCACGCCGGTCGTCAGGCCCTCGAAGACGCCGGACAGAATCTCGACCTTGTCGGCCTCCTTGCGCGGGGTCGTGATGTCGCTCTGGCCCGGACGGCGCCGGTCGAGATCGGCCTGGATTTCCTCTGCGGTGATCGGCAGGCGGGCCGGGCAGCCGTCGATGACCACGCCCACGGCCGGCCCGTGGCTTTCGCCCCAGGTGGTGATGCGGAAATTCTGGCCGAAGGAGTTGGACACGGCGCGGAATGTTTGCGCCCGGCCCGCTTGCAAGCAAGCCCTAGGTAAGGCATAGCTTGTCGCATGAAGTTTTTCATCCTCAGCGGCAGTCACCGGGCGGAGGCGCAGACGCTCAAGGTCGCGAAATATGTGCAGTCGGTGCTGACCCGCGAGCACCCTGGAGCCGAGACACACTTGTTCAGCCTCAGCGGCAATCCCCTGACCCTGTGGGATGAGACAACCGGCGGCGCGCCCGACGCTCTGTGGGATCCGATCTCGGCCGAGCTGAAGGCGGCGGATGCGCTCGTGGTTGTGACGCCGGAATGGGGCGGCATGGCGACGCCCGGCGTGAAAAATTTCCTGCTCAACTGCACCGCCGGCGAAATCGGCCACAAGCCCGGCCTGATCGTGACGGTGTCGGCGTCGCGCGGCGGCAGCTACCCTGTCGCCGAACTGCGGATGAGCGGCACCAAGAACAACCGCCTGTGCTGGATTCCCGAGCACGTGATCATCCACCATGCCGAGCAGAACCTGAACCTGCCGGACGGCGCGACGGAGACCGGCAAGGAGGATGCCATGCAACGCAAGCGCCTGCGCTATGCCCTGAAGGTCCTGGCCGAATACGGCAAGGCCCTGAAGCTGGTGCGCGCCAGCGGCACGGTGGACCACAAGGCGTTCCCAAGCGGGATGTAGGGCCAGGGCTGGCTGGCCAGCCGTAGCCACTCGGCTCGCGCCAACGGATGTCATGTCCTCCTTCGCTAAAGCTACGCAAGGCGCCTCCGTCCTCGTCATTCTCGGCGAAGGCTGGTGCCCCCGCCCGGAATTGAACCGGGATCAGACGTTTAGGAAACGCCTGCTCTATCCATTTGAGCTACGGGGACTAAAGCCATTTCCAGACATGCCCGCAGGCGGGGTTTGGCAAACCAAAAATGCCCGTTGACAGGGAGGGGTGGAAAGCCAACCTTCCGACTCCTTTTTCAAACATGAGCACGACCGAAACCAAGACCCAGACCCTCAAGCCTGAGGAAATTCCTTTCACCAGCCCCCAGTTGATGAGCCGCTTTATCACGGACACGGGCAAGATCCTGCCGCGCAAATACACCGGCTTCTCCGCCAAGCAGCAGCGCAAGGTCACGTCCAAGATCAAGCGCGCCCGCAACATGCTGACGATGCAATAAGCCGTTGCCGGCTTTGCCTTTCCGCCGGAGCATCCGCTCCGGCTTTTTTATTGCCTAAATCAATGCCCGCCCGCCTCCACGCCCCCACCCCCGCCAACCTCCGCCGCCTCGCGGCGGCGTTGCGGCAGGGCGAGCTCGTGGCCATCCCGACCGAGACGGTCTACGGGCTGGCGGCCCATGCGCTGGATGCCAAGGCCTGCCGGGCGATCTTCCGGGCCAAGCGCCGGCCGGCCAACGACCCGCTGATCGTCCATGTGCTGGATCTGGGCCATGCGGAGGAACTGGCCGACTTCAACCTGGCGGCACGGCGGCTCGCCCGGCGCTTCTGGCCCGGCCCGCTGACGCTGGTGCTGCCCAAGAAAGCCTGCGTGCCTGGCATCGTGACCTCGGACGGGCCGACCGTGGCAATCCGCGCCCCGGCCCATCCCCTCGCCCGCCGCCTGCTGCGGCTGGCGAAAATCCCGCTGGCCGCGCCCAGCGCCAATCTCTTCGGCTACATCAGCCCCACGACCGCCGCGCATGTGCGCGAAGGCCTGGGCTCACGCATCCCGCACATCCTCGACGGCGGCGCATGCGCCGTGGGCGTGGAGTCCACCGTGCTGGACATGACCAACCCGAAGAAGCCCCGCGTGCTGCGGCCCGGCGCCGTGACGGCCGCCCAGCTCGAGAAATTTCTCGGCGTGAAGGTGCACGGCGCCAAATCCCGCGGGCCCCAGGCGCGCCAGCTCGCACCCGGCATGCTGGAGCGGCACTACAGCCCGCGCACGCCGTTGGTGCTGGGCCGCATCACCACAGGCAAGGCACCCGCCGGAACCGCCGTCGTCCTCCTGCGCCAGCCGCCCGGGACAAAACCGGCGAAACATGTCTACTGGCTGAGCCGGCGCGGCGCGCTGACGGAAGTGGCGCGCAACCTCTACGAGGTGCTGCGGCGGGCCGATGCCGGCCGCTACCGGCAGATCCGGGTGGAACCGCTGCCGGCGGACGCGAGCGGACTGGCGGCGGCCATCAACGACCGGTTGAAGCGCGCCGCGGCGAAACGCTGAGCGCTCAGCGGTCGGCCGTGCCCGGATCCTGCTTCGCCATCGTCACGTAGTAGTCCTTGTAGGACTTATCGTAATACTGGGCGTAGTAGTAGCCGGACACCGCGAGGTTGAGGCCGTTGAGCACGGCGCCGAAGCACGGCACGTTCACCTCGAGGAGCTTGCGGGCGCTGAACTGCGCGGCCTTGCGGCGCACGCGGTTGAAGAAAATGGTGAACAGCGAACCGTCCATCAGCGGCAGGATGATCAGCGCGTCGCTCACGGCGGCCAGCGGCGGCGTGTCGACGAAGATGCGGTCGTAGCGCTTGCGCAGGTCGGAGAGCATCAGCTCGAAATTCTTGCTGTTGAGGATCTGCGTGGGGTTCTTGGCCCGGCCGCCGGCGGGAATGACGTCGAGGTTCGGGTGCACGTTCCGGCACACCACCTGGTCGATGGTCTGCGTGCCGGCGCAGATGTCGATGACCCCCTTGATGTTCTCGAGCCGAAACGACTTGTGGATGTTCGGCTTGCGGAGATCGCAATCGATGATGACCACCTTCTCGCCGTGAGTGGCGAAGGTCAGCGCGAGATTCGTCGTGGTGAAGGACTTGCCCTCGCCCGGGATCGTGCTCGTGACGAGGATGGCCTGGGCGCGCTTGCTCTCGTCCTTGAGGCGCAGGCTGGAGTGCAGCGTGAGAAAGGACTCCACGACCTGCTTGTCCTGGTTGTTCGCGACAATCTGGGCCTTCTCGGGCTGCTCCATCCGCTTGATCTCGGGCACAATGCCGACCAGCGGCAGGCCGACGACGGACTCGATGTCGAAGGAGCTCTTCACCCGGTCGTCGATATAGGCGACAAAGAACGCGAAGGCGGTGCCGAGCGCCAGGCCGCCGAGGAACCCGAGGGCCAGGTTCAGGGGAATATTGGGCGAGAACGGCTTGAGGGCGGGGGCGGCGCGGTCGACGACCCGCGCGCTCTGGGTCTCGATGGTGCTGCTCATCGAGGTCTCGCGCATGCGACCGAGGATGTTGTTCAGCAGGTGCTCGTTGATGCCGAGGTCACGCTCCAAGTTGGAGTATTCGACGGCAAAGCGGTCGATCTCCAGCGACTCGGCCTCCTGCCGGACGAGGTTGGCGCGCGCCTCCTCGTCGTTGCGCTTGGCGGTCTGGAAATCGGCCTCGAACATCGCGGCGGTCGAGTCGATGGCGCGGCTCAGTTCCCGCTCCGTCTGGGCGAGGGAATTGACCGCCTCGATCATCTTGGGGTGCTTGTCGCGGTATTGGTCCCGCAGCTGCGAGATGATGATCTTCTGCGCCGACACCTGCTGGACCAGCTGGGTGATGAGCGACTGGCTGGAGACGAAGGGCAGGTCGAGCAGGAGGGCCGGCGTGGCCTTGCGTTCCTGCACCTGGCGCCAGCGGATCTCGGCCTCGTTGAGCCGGGAGGTGGTCTGGGTGACGTAGGCGTTGAGCGCCTTGAGTTTCTCCGTGACGATGTCCTTGCCCTTGTCGAGCGAGACCATCTTGTTTTTCTCGCGGTAGGCCTGGAGGTTGATCGCCAGCTCCTCGACCTTCTTCTTCTGCTGCTCGGCGCGCTCCTTCAGGTCGTCGACGGCCTTCATCGAGTCCTCGATGCGCTGCCGGGAGTTGTAGGCGATGTATTCGTCGATGAAGAGGTTCGCGACCTTGGCGGCGATCACCTTGTCCGGGTGGGTGTATTGCACCTGCAGCACGAGGCTCAGGCGCACGGGGACGATCTTGCGGTTCTTGAAGATGATCCCGGCCGGGCTGAGCGGCTCACTGGTCTCGGACTTCTGGTAGGGCGCGAGGAAGGACTTCAGGTCCTCGCCGCTGAGGCGGTCGGCGACCCGCTGGACGATGGCGAAGCTCTCAAGCACCTTGACCTGCGTGTTCAGGTCCTCGGCCGAGCGGATGTCGTTGTTGACGACCTCCTGCACCTGCATGACGACCGGGCCGTTGCGCAGGAGCTGCACGCTGGCGACAGACTGGAAGAGCGGCGTGCGCGTGAAGGTGAAGATCGTCGCGGCGGAAAAGACCAGCGTGAAGACCAGCACGATATACCACGCGCGCTCGCGCAGGATGAGCACGTAGTCCTGCATGCTGCGCTGCATCTGGTTGTCGCCCGACCCGGGCGAACCGTAGCCGCTGTAGCTCGTGCCGTAATAAGTGTAGGGATAGGCTTCGCCGGAACCGGTTGCCTTGTCCGCCTTGGGCGCTGTGTCCATATTGCTCAAAATCAAAGTAGCCGCTCGGGCACGAAGATGACGTCGCCCTTCAACAGCAGGTATTGTTCGTTCGAGTTACCCTTCATCATGTCGTCGACATTGATGATCTGGTTCTCCGCCTTGCCCTCGGCGTTGGTGCGGGTCAGGCGGACGCGCTTCAGGTCGGCGATGCGGGACTGGCCGCCGGCGCGGGCGATGGCCTCGATGAGGCCCATCTTCTGCTCGGGCGGGAAAACCACGGCCCCGGGCTGGTTGACCGCCCCGACGACCTGCACGGTGCGCTGGGTGTATTCCAGCACGGTCAGGTTGACCTGCGGGTTTACCAGGTAGTCCTTGTCATACAGGCTGCGGATGATCTCCTCGGCCTGCCGCACGGTCCGGCCCCGGAGGTCGATGGTGCCGATCAGCGGCAGGGTGATGGTGTATTCCTGGGTGATGCGCACCTCGCGCAGCAGGTCGGGTTGCTGGAAAATCAGGACGCGGATCAGGTCCGAGGGCTGCATCACGTAATCGGTGGACTCGGCCGCCGGGGACGGCGGCGGGGTCTCGGCGCCGGACAGGGGGGCCAGCAACCCGAAGACAAGGAGCGGCAGCAGCCGGAGGGATCGTGAACGCATGAAAATGCAGAATAAAAAACGGAAGAAGATCAGCGACCTTCTTCCGTTCGCAAGCCGGGAAACGTGCTTAGTAACGGATGTTGGCGCCGAAGGCCAAAACGGTGTTGGTGAACTCCGCCGTGGCCGAGTCAGACCCGTTGTCGCGATAGGTGCAGGACGCGCCAAAGTTGACCATGGCATTCAGGGTGTAGGTGACAGCCAGCTGGCCCTCGAGGAAGTCATCCGAGCGGGTCGGGTAGTCCGTCTTGTTGAGGCTCAGGCCACCGGTGAAGGACCACTGTTCCGACATCTTGCTGTTGGCGGTCAGACCGATGCGGAAGTTTTCGGTGGAGTCACCCGTGCCGGAGCTGCCGAAATCGTTGCTCAGGTTGAAAGCGTAGCTGGTTTTCTCCGAGAACGCATAGGTGAGGTTGCTATCAAATCCGAACAGCGACTTGTCCTTGCCGACATCAAAGGAGCGCTTGCCGTAACCGACGCGGACCTGGCCGGTCAGTTTGGGCGTGAACTCGCCGCGCGCACCCACGTTGAGGAAGTGGTCGGTGCTGTCCACGGCCGCACCGCTGAGATCGGTGCTGCGGTAACGATAGCCGACGCTCCAGTCCAGCTTGGGGCTGGCCTTGAAGTAGGCGTCAACCGGGAGACTCCAGATGCTGCTGTCCGAGTAGGACGCCACATCATAGTCGGTCTTGTTGAAGGAGATGCCGGCAGCGAGGCTGGTCTTTTCCGAGAGCCCGAATTCCAGCTTGGCGCCGAGGTTGGTCAGATCGCGGCGGACAATGGTGCCGGTGGCGCGGAGATCATTGTCGTTCTGGGCGACCTGGGCATAGGAGGCGTTGAAATCAGCCTTGGTCACGCCGTTGTCGTAGCTGCTGTTGATGCCGAGATTGGCCAGTTCGGCATCCTGATTGTCATTGTCGCTGTAGCGCCGGATTTCCTCGCGGAAATAGAGGTTGCCCTTGGTGACGGAGCCCTTGCCGAACACGAGGTCCACGCCGGGTGTGAAGGCCAGGATCGTGTCATCCGATTCGTTCTTCGTATCGAGATAGATGTTATCGTCGAACTGGACTTGGGCGGCGGCCGTCACAAACAGTTCGGCATTGTCGCCGACCGCCATGAAGGGGGCCGCCGTGGCGGAGAGGCCGAGGCCGGCCGAAAGGGAGATGATGAGGGTTCGTGCGGTGTTTTTCATGGTCAGGTTCCTTGCATGTAACAAGGAAGGTAGGTGTTCTTCGAATTACGCGGCAAAAAAACTGCAAATCACTTTCGTGTTCAAGCCTATACTGTGCCAATTTTTACGTAACAAACGGGATCATCCCGCTCAGATGAAGGTTTGCCTGCCGGTGTAATTCGGCAAATAAATCAGCGCAGCATCAATGGCCTTGAATCCCATATCGCGCGTTTCGGGAGCAAGTGGTTCGTTTTTACATGTTCATTGGCGACGATTAGGGGCTTGGTTGATGATTTCGGGCGTCGGATTGTGGCTGCTTCTTACTCTGGGCGCATGGCTCTTCGTCAAATACCGCCGGGACTTCCCCAACGTAAAGTATGCCGACTTGGTGTGGCCGGGCCGGTGGCCGCAATACCGGGTCAGCCAAGGTAATTTCTACATCAGCCAAAGCGAATCCTTGCTGCGGCAGGGTGAATATTCACTCGCGCTGCACAAGCTGCGGGTGGGAGTCGGCAAGGCACCCGCCAATGCCCACGGGCGCACCCTGCTCGCTCATGTGTATCTCGCCCACCGCCGGCCGGACCTCGCCAAGAACCTGCTGCTCGAGGGGCTGGCTTACCTGCCGGACGATCCCGTTTATCTGCAAGCCACCCTGACCTTCCTGCTGGAGTTCCAGGAGGACACGCAACTGCTCGAGATCACCAGCCGGCTGCTGGCCGGTCCGGCAAATCCCGCAACGCGTCCCTTGGTCGCCACCTTTGCGGCCACCGCCGCCTACCACCGGGGCAACTATGACGAGGCGGAAAATCTCATCGAGCGCCACCAACTGCACCTGTCTCCCGATGGAGCCGTGCTGCAGGCCCGCATCGCGTGGGAACGCGGTTTCCCCGAGCTGGCGCTGCTGCGGCTGAAGGAGCACCTCGCCCGGCACCCCGGTCACGACGGAGCGCGCGCCCTGCTGGCCGGTTATCACCTCTGGCTCGGCCGCACTGGCGATTGGGAATCCGCACTCGTGGAACGCGTGGCCGGCGACCCGCTTGCGCCCGCCCCGCGCGTGGCCTACCTGCAATTGCACCAGCGGCGCGGGGATCAGGCCCGGATCGAGCGCGAGGCCACGGCTTTCCTCCAGCAGTTCGACACCGATCCCGCCGCCTTGCTGTTGCTCGCGGATTTTGCCGCCAATGCCGGCCGGCCCACCCTCGCCCGGCGCGTGCAGCAAGCCCTGGCCGGCCGGCCCGAGCACGCCGGCACCGCCGCGCTTTTGGTCGCCGAGGCCCACTTGGTCGCCGGTGACTACCAGACCGCCCTCGATCTCATCGCCGGTTATGCGCGGGAATATCCCGGGTGGGCCGGCCAGTTCGCCCCGGTCGTCAACGGCCTGCAGGTGGTTGCGCTCAGCGGCCTTGGCCGGGCGGATGAGGCCCGCCTGAGTCTCGACCATCTCCTGGCCCGGAAGAATCTCCGCGCGGAGAACCTTGTCGCCGTGGCCGGCCGTCTGATGGACCGCGGCGCCCGCGAGCTGGCGCTCTCGGCGCTCGACCGGGCGGTCGGGACCGACCCGCTCAACCAAGCCGCCCTCGCCAGCCTCATCCGGCTCGAACTTGAGACCGGCAACCTCGCGCAATTACCCGCCCACCTCGAGCGCTTCCTGCGCACGCGGCAGCCCTCACGCGAAATCCTGGCGCAAGCCAGCACCGTGCTCGGCAGCGACCGCCACCTGTTGCTGCCTGCGCAAAAAACTCTGCTCGCCTCGCTGCAAGCGGCCCTCGGCCCGCCCCGGCCCTAGCCGCGGATCACCGCGGCCAGCGCGGCGAGCAACCGCTCGTTCTGCGCCGGCGTGCCCACCGTGATGCGCAGCCACTCGGGCAGGCCGTAGGGCTTCACCGGCCGCGTGATGATGCCCCGCGCCTGCAGCGCCGCGAACACCGCGACGCCGTCGCCCACCTTCACCAGCAGGAAATTCCCGCCGCCCGGCACGAACGCCAGGCCGAGCTTCGTGCAGCCCTCCGCGAGCAGCGTGCGACCTGCGCGGTTCTCGCGGCGGCATTTCTCCACAAACTCGTGGTCGTCGAGCGCCGCGATTGCCGCCGCAACCGCGATGCCGTTCACGTTGAACGGCTGGCGCGCCCGCTGCAGGATCGCGATCAGCTCCGGCGCGGCATAACCATAACCGACGCGCAGCGCGGCGAGGCCGTAAACCTTCGAAAAGGTCCGCAGGCAGATCACCTTCCGCCCCTCGGCGATCAGCGGCCGCAGGTCCGGCGCCTCGTCGAGATACTCCGCATACGCCTCGTCGAGCACGAGGATGACATGCGGCGGCAGCGCGCGCACCAGCACCGCGATCTCCGCCGCCCCGTTGACGGCGCCGACCGGGTTGCTCGGGCTCGCGAGAAAGACCAGCCGCGTGCGCGGCGTGATGGCGGCGGCGAGCGACTTGAGATCCTGCTGCATGCCGGCCAGCGGCACCTCCACGGGCGTCGCGCCAAACATCAGCGTCACCAGCTTGTAGACGATGAACGAAGACCGGTGCATCACGCACTCCAGCCCCGGCGCGAGGAACGCGTGCCCGAGCAGCTCGAGCAGTTCGTTCGAGCCATCGCCGATGATGAACTGGTCCATGCCGAGGCTCCACTTCGCCGCCAGCTTCTGCCGCAGCGTGTAGTAGCCGCCGTCGGGATAAAGGTGCATCTCGCGCACCGCCCGTTCCGCTGCCGCCATCGCCTTGGGCGACGGCCCGAAGGGATTCTCGTTCGACGCCAGCTTGATGATGCCGGCCGGATCCAGCCCAAGCTCGCGGGCCACCTGGTCGATCGGCTTGCCGGGTTCATACACCGGCTGCGTCAGGATCCCCTTGTTGGCGAGTTCGGCGAAAGTCATGCGGCCAGCCCACCGCGGGGCGGGCTTCGGTTCAAATCTAAATCCGCCCGCGGCGGACGGATTACGCCGTTCGGCCGGTCCGGTCTCAGGGCCGGCTCGGCACACGCACCCACTTCATCCCGGCCGCTTCCGCCGCCTGGATGCCCGGCACCGCATCCTCGAAAACCAGGCAATGGGCCGGCGGCACGCCCATTTTTTTCGCCGCGAGCAAAAACATGTCCGGCGCCGGCTTCCCGTGCACCACGTCCTCGGGTGTGACCACCACGGGAAACAGAGCCTGCAGGTGCATCAGCTCCAGCGTGTGCCGCACGATGTCGCGCGGCCCACCCGAAGCCACGCTGACGGGACGGCCCTGTGTCACGGCCTTCCGCGCAAACGCCACCACCGCCTCGATCAGCTTCATCTCGGACTTCAGCTCGAGGAACAGCGCCTCCTTCTGGTGGAAGACCTTCTCCACGTCGATCACGAGCCCGTAGTGGTCCGCGAAGACCTTGGCCACGCCGCGCGTCGGCATGCCGCCGAGCGAATAAAACAGGTCCTCGCTCAGCTCCTCCTTCAGGCCGGCGTGCTGCATCGCGCGGTTCCAGGCGCGGTAGTGCAGCGGCATGGTGTCCACCAGCGTGCCGTCGAGGTCGAAGATGTAGCCGGAGAAATCGCCCGCGGGAATGTCGAGTTTCATCAGTGCCGGCCAGCGAAGCGCCCGCCCCGCCCCGCGCAACGCCAAACGTTGACGCCCCGGGGCCTATTGCGTCACAAGTGCTCCACCATGTCGAAGCTCCAGGGCAAACGCGCCCTCGTCACCGCCGGCGCCCAGGGCATCGGCCTCGCCATCACCCGCCAGCTGCTCGCCGCCGGCTGCGCTGTTTTTGTCCACTACCGTAGCAGCGCCGACGCCGCCAAGGCCGTCGAACCCGAGGCAAAGAAACTCGGTCGCCGTTACGCCCATGCCAGCGCAGACCTGACGGAAACCGAGGACTGCGACCGGCTCGTGGACGAGGCCGTGAAATTCCTCGGCGGCCTCGATGTGCTCATCAACAACGCCGGCTCGCTCGTGGCGCGCAAAAGCCTCGCCGAAGCCGACGACGCCTTCTGGACCGAGGTGATGTCGCTGAATCTCGGCAGCATGCGCCGCGTCACGCGCGCCGCCCTGCCCCACCTCGCCGCCGCGGCGAAGTCCGGCGGCGGCGCCAGCATTGTGAACCTCTCCTCGCTCGCCGGCCGCAAGGGCGGCCATGCGGGCTCGCTGGTTTATTCCACGGCCAAGGGCGCGATCCTTACCTTCACGCGCTCGCTCGCCAGCGAACTCGGGCCGCAAGGCATCCGCGTCAACGCCCTCGCCCCCGGCCTGATCCTCGGCACCAGTTTCCACAACACGCACACGACCAAACAGTCCGCCGACGCCACGGTCGCCGGCATCCCGCTCGGCCGCGGCGGTTCCGCCGAGGATGTGGCGCGCGCCGCCGTCTTTCTGGCGGGCGAATACGACGGCTTCATCACCGGCGCCACGCTCGACATCAACGGCGGCGTCTACGGCTGCTGAGGCCCGGCCGGCAGCCGGCGCTTCCACGCCAGCGCCACCGTGACGAGGCCGATCAACGCCGGCACCTCGACCAGCGGACCGACCACGGCCGCAAACGCCGCCCCCGAGGCCAGGCCGAACACGCCGACCGCCACGGCGATCGCCAGCTCGAAGTTGTTGCCGGCCGCCGTGAATGCCAGCGTCGCCGCCCGCGGATAGTCCGCGCCGGCCCGCGCGCTCATCCAGAAAGTGGCGCCGAACATGAGCGCAAAATACACCAGCAGCGGCACCGCGATGCGCAAGACATCGAGCGGGATGCGCAGCACCGTGTCGCCCTTGAGGCTGAACATCACAAAGATCGTGAACAGCAGCGCCGCCAGCGTGAGCGGGCTGATGAGCGGAATGAACTTGCCGTCATACCACGCCACCCCCGCCGGCCCGCGGCGCAGGACCAGCCGGCCCAGCCAGCCGGCGAGAAAAGGTATGCCCAGATAAATGAACACGCTCTCCGCCACACGGCCGATCGTGACCGTGGACAGGTCGAGATTGCCGAGGTCCACCCCGACCAGCGGGGGCAGCACCTTCAGGAAGAGCCACGCCAGCGGAGCAAAAAAGACCACCTGAAACAGCGCGTTGAAGGCCACCAGGCCCGCGCAATACTCCCGGCTGCCGCCGGCGAGGTCGTTCCACACGATCACCATCGCGATGCAACGCGCCAAACCGATCAGCACCAGCCCGGCGAAATACTCCGGCTGGTCGCGCAGGAAAATCACGGCGAGCGCAAACATCAGCACGGGGCCGACCAGCCAGTTTTGCACGAGCGACAGCGCGAGCACCTTCCGGTCCCGGAACACGTCGCCCAGCTGCTCGTAATGCACCTTCGCCAGCGGCGGATACATCATGATGATCAGGCCGAGCGCGATGGGGATGGAAGTGGTGCCGACGCTCCAGGCCGTCAAAGCCTGCGGCAGTGCCGGCACATACCGGCCGGCCAGCAATCCCGCCGCCATGGCGAGGAAGATCCATCCGGTCAGGTAGCGATCCAGCAGCGAGAGACGGGCGGCGACGGGTTGCATCGGGCGGTCAGCAGCAGCGTTGTCCGGCCGCCGGGGCGGCGCAGCAGGCTCCGGCCTCGACCGGCTCGGCCTCACCCGCGCAACCGCAGCCATCATCAATGCCGCACTTCTCCTTGGCGAGACAGTCGGTGTGCTTCGACCCGAGTTGCAGTAGCAGCGCACCGTTCACGGCACTAACCCCGGCGAGCGGAGCCTGGGAAATGACGCCGGCCTCGTATTCGACCTCCACCGGCAGGGCTTCCGTCGACAGGATCGGCTTCGCCAGGTCGAGGATCATCGCAAACTTGCCGGCCGTCAGGCGGTGGCCGTCGTCGCGCGGCGAACTGAAGTGGGTTTGCAGGACGCACGTCTCGCTGGCACGGAACTTGCCGCCACAGTCGACGAAGTTCTTCACAACATGGCCCACCTCGGTGAGGTGGTAATGCGCCGGGATGGCGGTGCCATCGGGGCGGAGGATGGTGACGTTGAGTTCGGGATGGGCGCGGAGCTGTGCCTTGAGTTCGGGGACGTTCATGGTGGTTGGTTCGTTAAAGATTTTCGGTCGAGTGCATCTCAGCGCTTCATGCCGGCCTCGCCCTCGAGTTTGAATTGCTCGCCGATGTCGCGCACCGCGAGTTGCGTCAGCTTGTCGTCGGGGAAGGCGCAGAACAGGTCCACGCGCCGCGCGATCTGTGAGGCCACGTTCACGAAGACGCGGAATTTCTCCTCCTCGCTGCCCTCGGCTCCCGCGGGATCGGGCGAGCCCCAGTGGGCCAGCACGGGTGCGCCCGGCCAGATCGGGCAGGCTTCCTTCGCGTTGTCGCAGACGGTGATGACGAAATCGAGTTTCACGGCCTTGAACTCGTCCCACGACTTGGAACGGGCGCCGCTCGCGTCGATGCCGTATTTTTCGCGCAGCGTGCGCACGGCCAGCGGGTTCACGCGTCCGGTCGGGTGCGAGCCGGCACTGTGCACCTCGAAGCGGCCCCGGCCCTTTTCGCGGAGCAGATATTCGCCGAGGACGCTGCGCGCGGAGTTGCCGGTGCAGAGGATCAGAACCTTGTAGGGAGTCTTGGTGGTCATGGGAAATTCAGCTACAGCCGCACGGGCTGGTCTCGGCAAACCCCGGGGCCCGCTTCTTCAAGCGGGCGAGGTCGCGCTTGAAAACCGGGTCCTCCTGCGCGCAGTCCTGCAGGCAGGCCAGGTTGGCCTTCAGCTCGCGCGACGGCCGCGACGGCAGGGCGTAAACCATCCAGTTGCCGTGGCGCTCGACTTCGACCAGCCCGCGGGCGCGGAGATAGGCCAGGTGCTTCGATATCTTCACCTGCGGTTCGTCGAGAATCTCCTGGAAGTGGCACACGCAGAGCGGGCCTTGCGCCAGCACGTTCAGCAGGCGCAGCCGCGTGGGGTCGCAGAGGCATTCGTAGATTTGGACCAGCTCCATGGCGGATCTATATACTTAATAAGGAATATAGATCAAGCGAGATATCCTCCTGTCACCGGAATGTCACCCGCCGGAGCAGGAAACTAAAAAACCGGCCGCGCGGGCCGGTTTCGTGGTTGCTTGCCTCCCGATCAGCGCCGGCCGCCGCGCATCAGTCGGCTCTTCGGCTTGTCGGGGGCCGGCTGCGGCATGCCGCCGCCGTCGAAGATGCCCGAGTAGGTGTAGCTGAAGCCCTCGACCTTCTTCCACTCGATGTTCATGCCGATGAAGCGCTCGATGCTGCGTGCATCACGCCAGGTCTCCTCGGTCACCAGGGTGAAGGCGTCGCCGGTCTTCTGCGCGCGGCCGGTGCGGCCGATGCGGTGAACGTAGTCCTCGGGATTCTCCGGGACGTCGAAGTTGATGACGTGCGACACGTCGGCGATGTCGAGGCCGCGGGCGGCAATGTCGGTGGCCACCAGCACCTCATGCTTGCCGGACTTGAAGCCCTTGAGCGCATCAACGCGCTCCTGCTGGCTGCGGTCGGAGTGCATGACCGCGCAGGTGTGCCCGGCCTGCTTCAGGCGGCTGGCGACGTAGTCCGCGCCGCTCTTGGTGCGCGAGAAGATGATGACGCTGTGGTATTGGGTCTGCTCGAGCAGGTGCGCAAGCAGCTCGAACTTCTGGGCCTGCACCACGGGATAAAAGGCGTGCGAGATGGTCTCGGCGGTCGAGCGCTCGCGGCTGACGGAGATCTTGAACGGGTCGCGCAGCGCCCAGGCGGCGAGTTGCTCGATCTCGGGCGGCAGCGTGGCGGTGAAGAACAGCGTCTGGCGCGTCTTCGGCACCTTGGCCACGATGCGCTTCACGTCGGGGAGGAAACCCATGTCGAGCATGCGGTCCACCTCGTCGAGCACGAGCGTCTCGATGTGGTCCAGGCGGATCTCACCCTGCTCCATGAAGTCGAGCAGGCGGCCGGGCGTGGCGACGAGGATGTCCATGCCGTGCGCGAGGTCCTCGCGCTGCTTGCCGTAGCCGACGCCGCCATAGATCACGGTCGTGCGCAGGTCGGTGTATTTGGAGTATTCCTTGAACGACTCCTCGACCTGCAGCGCGAGCTCGCGGGTGGGCTCGAGCACGAGGCAGCGGATCTTGCCGTGGGCGCCGAGGCGCTGGAGAATCGGGAGCGAAAACGCCGCGGTCTTGCCCGTGCCGGTCTGGGCCGAGCCGATCACGTCCTTGCCGGAGAGAACCACGGGAATGGCCTGCGCCTGGATCGGCGTCGGATTCTCGTAGCCCTTTTGCTGCACCGCGTAGGCGATGCGGTCACCGAGACCGAGCGCGGTGAAGGTCGTGTCCATCTTCGGCACCTCGGGCAGGGGCTTGGCCGCATGCACGGTGCGCGGCGCGTGGGCCGCCGGCTTGGCGGGGGCGTGCGCCGGGGCGGTCTGGCGGGGGGCTTCCTGACGGGGGGCATGGCCGCCCCGCTTCTCGTGCCGCTGGGGGCCGCTCTTGGGCGCCGGCCGGCTGGATTTGTGGGCCGGTTTGGTCTCGGGGCGCTTGGCGTCCGCGGTGAAGGTCTGCCGGATCTTGGAAATTAACTTACGCAGCATGGAATAGTGGGCCCTGATATCAGGGCCCACTGTCCGCATTGCAACCCTGCATCTTAATCCAGCCGGCCCGGGGGATCAAAGCGCGGCTTTAATCTTGTCCAAGATGGACATAGACAAGGTTTCGTCGCCGAAAACGCCGACCCGGATTATCACCTTGGTCGAGCGGTCCGTGACCTTCTGGAGCGTGACTTCGACCTTTTTGTCGAGGGCCGTGCGCGAGACCAGTTGCGCGTCGACCGTGCTCTTCTTGTTGCTGATATTGGCGAATTCGAGCTGGTTGAGCGCCTTTTGCGAGGCCGCAAACACGGCCTCGATATTCTGGTCCAGGTTGGCCTCAAGCTGGCCCCGATACCAGGCCACGCCGGTGCCGGCGGCCCCGGCGGCCACCACGGCAATGCAGCCGCTCAGGCCCGCGGCGGATACGCCAAGCAGAAGGGCGACCAGGAGGCGGCGGGCGGACATCTTTGCAGACGGGATGGATTTATTCATAGCCCCCATCTGACCGGCCCCGGCTTGGTTTGCTCCGATATTTCTTTCGCGCTGTTCACCGGTTTTTTACGCGCGGTGTTCCTGTCCTGCTCCATTGATGCGCTGGCTTTCGGATTCCGAAGATTGTTAGATCGCGCGCATGTCCTGTTCCATTCGCACCGCCACTGTCGCCGACGTGCCGCTGATCCTTGAGTTCATCCGCGGCCTCGCCGATTACGAAAAACTGTCACACGAGGTCGTCGCCACCGAGGCGGCGTTGCGAGGCACGCTGTTCGGTTCGCCCCCGGCCGCGCATGTGGTCATCGCCGAGGTCGACGGCCGGCCCGCCGGCTTCGCGCTGTATTTCTTCAACTACTCCACGTTTCTCGCGAAACCCGGCCTCTACCTGGAGGACCTGTTCGTGAAACCTGAATTCCGCGGCGCCGGCACCGGCAAGGCCCTGCTGCTGCACCTCGCAAAGATCGCCAACGCGCGCGGCTGCGGCCGCATGGAATGGTCCGTCCTCGACTGGAACGAGCCGGCGATAAAGTTCTACGAGGCGCTCGGCGCCCGGCGCATGAGGGAGTGGCAGATCTGCCGGCTGACCGGACCGGCGCTTACTCAATATGCCTGAAATGGTCTGTGCGGCTGTGCGTGTCCGGGGCGCCCGGCAAACCGGTCCAGCCCTGGACCAATACGCCTGATACAGCAGCCGACTGTGCGCGGCGCGAATCACCGACTGCGCCTGTTCACGCCGCCCACCTTCGGCTAGGCTGGCGGCATGAAGTTCCCGCTCTACTGGATCGACGCGTTCACCGACCGGGCCTTTCACGGCAACCCCGCCGGCGTCGTGCCGCTCGACACGTGGCCCGAGGCAGCGCTCATGCAAAGGATCGCGTTTGAAAACGGCCTGGCCGAGACCGCGTTCTTTGTCCGCACCGGTCCGGATCGTTTCCATCTCCGCTGGTTCACGCCCGAGCTGGAGATGGATCTCTGCGGCCACGCCGTGCTTTATCTGCGGGGAGAAATCACGGCGTAAGCAAAAATGATGGTTTTTATGCATACGGCGGAACACTTTACCCGTAGTTACGTCCATCCTCCCCGCATGAAAATCCCCTGCTGCTTCTGCCGCTTCTCCTCCACCCTGGTCCTGGCCGCCGCCCTGGTGCTCCCGGCCCGTGCCGACGAACAAGTCACCGCGCGCTACTCCCGCTCCGCGGACAATCCCCTCATGCTGGCCAGCACGCCCGGCGGCGAGGTCGGCGTCGACGCGGCGTTCTTCGACTGGCGCAGTTCGGCCGCCCTGACCGAGGCGACCAAGCTCAACTACGGCCTCTCCTGGAGCGGCTATGATTTCTCGCGCTCCGGCCCGATGGCCGTGCCGGAAAAACTGCAGGAAATCTCGCTCGTGCTCGGCGCCACCCACCGCCTCAGCCCGCAATGGCTGCTCATCGCCTCCGTCCAGCCGGGCCTTTACGGCGACCTCGAGGGCGGCAGCCACGAGGCATTCAACGCGCCCGTCATGCTCCTCGCCACCTGGCTGCAGAACCGGGAACTAGCCTGGTCCTTCGGCCTGCGCGCCGACCCGTTTGCCGACAAACCCGTCCTGCCCTTCGTCGGCGTGAACTGGCGCTTCGCCCCCCGGTGGGAGTTCACGATCGGTTTCCCTCGCGCCGGGTTCGGCTACGAAGCCAGCCCCGCGCTCAAGCTCGGTCTCGGACTCACGGTCCAGGGCGGCAGCTTCCACATCGCCGACGATCCGCGCCCGGTCTCGATCGGCCCGCGCCTGGATGACACCTATCTCGACTACCGCGAGATCCGTGTCGGCCTGAGCGCCGACTACAAGTTCAACGACACCCTCTCCCTCGCCGTCGAGGCCGGCGCCATCACCGATCAGAAATTCGATTACTACGAGCGCGGCTACACGCTGAACGGCGACACCGCCGCGTTCTTCACGATCGGACTGACCGGGCGTTTCTAGAGAAATGCCACCACTCAAATCCTGAGGCGGCCCCGCAACGGGCCGCCTTTTTCGTCCCGGTTTTCCCAAAAGCGGGAAAATTGTGATGGTCACAGCGCCTGTTAATGGCAACTGTGCTGGTTTCAATTAAACCACGCTGCTGCTGCCGTGTTCCGGTCGTTTCGGCTACCTTGTGACCGCAATTCCCTCCACGCATGATCCAGACGCTGCCTCCGCCCCCCGCGAAGCCGGTTGAAACCCCGCTGTCGCAGCCGCTCTACGCCGAGCTGGCCGCCTCCCTCCAGACCCTCATCGAGCAGGGCACGCTGCGCCCCGGCCATCGCGTGCCATCCGTGCGCCGCATGTCGCTCCAGCGCGGCGTGAGCATAGCGACCGTGCTCCAGGCCTACACGGTGCTTGAGAACCGCGGCTACCTCGAGGCCCGGCCGCAGTCGGGTTATTACGTCCGCCCGCGCCCGCCTTTCCTCAGCCCCGAGCCGCGCATGGCCAAGCCCATGGCCAAGCCGGCCTACGTCGGCGTCAAGGACCTCACCACCGAGATCATGGAGCGCTCGGCCGACGGCGATTTCATCCCCTTCGGGGCGGCGTGCCCGCACCACAGCCTGTTTCCGAACAAGAAACTTGCGCGCCTCCTTGGCTCCGTCGCCCGCCGCGATCCCACGCTCATCAGCCGCCACGGCATGAACTGGGGCTACGAGCCGCTCACGCGCGAGATCTCGCGCCGCTACCTGCAGGGCGGCGTGCCGCTCGCGCACGACGAATTGGTCGTCACCATCGGCTGTTCCGAGGCGCTCAACCTCTGCCTGCGCGCCGTCACCAAGCCGGGTGATACCGTCGCCATCGAGACGCCCGCCTACTTCGGCTTCCTCGAGATGATCGAAAGCCTCAACCTGCGTGCCCTCGAGATCCCCACCTCCTCCCGCGAAGGCATCTGCCTCGACGAGCTCCGCGACGCCATCGAGCAGAACGACATCAAGGCCGTGCTTGTGATGCCGAACTTTCACAACCCGCTCGGCAGCCTCATGCCCGACGAGAAGAAGCAGCGCCTCTACGACCTGCTTTGTGAATACGACCTGCCCGCCATCGAGGACGACGTCTACGCCGACACGCACTGCGGCGACTTCCGCCCCAAGCCGCTCAAGGCCTGGGACAAGGACGGCCGCGTGATGCTCTGCTCCTCCTTCGGCAAGACGCTCGCCCCGAGCTTCCGCATCGGCTGGACCGCGCCGGGCCGTTACCTCGAGCGCGTCCGCCGGCTCAAGTTCACCAACACCATGGGCACGCCCGTCGTGCTGCAGAAGACCATTGCCGAGTTCCTGCGCGACGGCGGCTACGACCACCACCTGCGCACGCTCCGCCGCGCCTACCACCAGCAGCTGCACCAGTTCGCGCAGTCCATGCAGCGGTATTTCCCGGAGGGCACGCGCTACAGCCGGCCGCAGGGCGGCAACGTCATCTGGGTCGAGCTCCCGGCCAAGGTCGACACGCTCAAGCTCCACCACGAGGCGCTCAAGCACCGCATCAACACCGCGCCCGGCGCGCTGTTCTCGGTCAAGAACCGCTACCACAACTGCCTGCGCATGAGCTGCGGCCTGCCCTGGTCCGACGAGATCGAGGCGGCGCTGAAGACGCTCGGGGACCTGATCAAGAAGCAGCTGTAGGTGGCGGTAGCACCGGTCCGGTGCACCGTCGACGGCGGAGCGAACCGCTCCGCCCTACCACGAATCACTTGCCCGGATTCCGCCCTCTGCTCCCTCCCCTCTCACTTTCACCCTCACTTTGTGACTTCCTCTCCCGCCCATCCCTCCAAGGCCGCCCTGATCGCCGGTTTTGCCGCCATCTACCTCATCTGGGGCTCGACCTACCTTGGCATCCGCATTGCCGTGGAGACGATCCCGCCCTTCCTGATGGCGAGCACCCGCTTCATGGTCGCCGGTGCGCTGCTCACCACTTGGATCGCCTGCACCAAAGGCTTCCGCGCCACACCGCGGCAGTGGCTCGACAACACGCTGATCGGCGGCCTGCTGCTCCTGGGCGGCAACGGCATGGTGGCCTGGGCCGAGCAAAAGGTCCCCTCCGGCATCGCCACCCTCATCATCTCGGTCAGCCCGCTGTTCATCGTCCTGCTCGACTGGCTCATGCTCGTCGTCGGCAAGGACGAGACCCGCGGCACCCGGCCCACCGCGGCGACCTTTGTCGGCCTCGCCCTCGGATTTCTCGGCCTCGCGCTGCTGGTCGGCCCCGACTTGGGCGAGCATGCGGGCAAACTCGATCCCTGGCGGGTGGGCGGGCTGGTCCTTGCCTGCTTTTCCTGGGGCGCGGGCTCGATCTACACCCGCTATGCCCGCCAGCCCGCCGAAACCTTCACCGGCGCCGCCATCCAGCAGGTGACGGGCAGCGCCTGGCTGCTCGTCGCCAGCATGGTGCTAGGCGAGCCATGGCATTTCCACTTCGCCGATGTATCCAGCCGCTCCATCGCCGCCTGGGCCTACCTGGTGGTCGCCGGTTCGCTGGTCGGTTTCACCACCTTTGTGTGGCTGATGAAGCACAGCACGCCGGCCCGCGTGTCGACCTACGCCTACGTCAACCCCGTCGTCGCGGTCTTCCTCGGCTGGCTGGTGCTCCATGAACCGGTGTCGCCTCGCATCTTTGTCGCCGCTGGCGTGATCATCGCGGGCGTCGCGACCATCACCATCGCGAAGACCAAGAAGAGCCCCGCCGTAACGGCCATCACCGTCGCCCCGGCCGAGCCCGCGCGCGAACGCGCCTGAAGCCGCCGGGGCCGGTTGAACGGTAGCCTGCTGGCAATTTCGTGAAACCCGGCTAGTTTGTCGCGGTCACATCCACCCTATGAACCGCCGACTCCTCTCCACTTTCATGCTCGCCGCCAGCCTGGGCTTCCTGGCCGGCTGTCAGACCGTCGATGACCGCATCAAGGAAAAGCCCGAGGTTTTCGCGAAACTCGACGTGCCCACCCAGGAAAAGGTCAAGCAGGGCATCATCGACCTCGGTTTCAGCGAGGACGCGGTCTACCTTGCGCTTGGCAAACCCGACCAGCGCCGCGAGTCCATCACCGCCGAGGGCAAGTCCACCACGTGGATTTACAACACCTACTACGAACGCTACGACGGCACCCGTTTCGCCGGTTACCACCGCAACGTTTACTACGACCCCTATCTAAAATCCTACCGTGTCTATTACCGCTCGGTCTACGCGGACACCTACGCGCAAGAAAAGGAAGAGCGCATCCGCGTCAGCTTCAAGGACGGCAAGGCCACGGTGATCGAGCAGACCAAGGACTGAGCTGTAGGTTGCCCGCTTGCGGGCAACGTGGCGTGCAAGCACGCCACCTACAGTTTCGATACCTTCCGCAGTTTCGCCCCGATCAGCCGGGCCAGCGTCGGGTTGGCATAACCCACCCACGCCACCGGCGATGTCGTGTCGAGCGGCACGCGCAGCGTTTTGCCGTCCGGGGCGGTGATAATGCAACCCAGCTCCTGCGCGATCAGCGCCGTGCAAATGTCGTAGGGGTGACACGTCAGCGCGCCATCAAGGCCGAGCTTCGCAAACGCGAGCGGCCGCAGATCTGCGATGAACCGGTCGTGACCCATCAGGAGTTCGTAGAGCTGTCCGCCGCTGCTCAGGTATTGGTCGTCGAAAATGTGCGGGCTGTCGCCGAGCGCGCGCCAAAGCTGCGCCTCGCACTCCGCCAGCCACACTTTGCCCGGCGGGAAGAACTTCGCAAATGAGGCAAACCCGTGCGCCAGGTCGCGGGCCCGGGAGGGCCGCGGCACAAATTTCTTCCGCCGGCCGGCCCGCAGATCGAGCCGGTCCGCACGGACGCCCTGCCCCCGCACTGCGCTGAGTTGGTCCGCGAATCCGGCCTTGCTCGTGGGCAGTTCGGTCATCGCCGCAACGATGATGTCGCTCAGGTTCGTCCTGGCCCCGCGCTGCGGCGCGAGGGCGGCGAGGCTCCAGGCGGAACGCTTGTCATACATGATGCCGCGCGTGCCGTCGATCGGATCGAGGATGCACCTGAAAAGCGTCTTCGTCACCGGCGTGCCGCGCGGAAAGGTCACCGCCTCGCCCTCAAGCCCCTCCATCACCAACTCCACCGGCCAGCGCTTCGGCCAGTTCTGCGCAAACCACGCCAGCACGGCGTGCTCACTGACCTTGTCGATGCCGTAGATTGTGTCCGCCGTGGTGACCGCCGCGACGCGGGTCAGCTTCCGGACACCGCGGCTTTGCGCCGCCCGCACCGAATCGCGGATGGTGTCCTGCAGGCGGCAAAGCAGCCGCCGGGCCTGGTCGGGATGCATCATTAAATCCAAATGGGTGAATGAGCTGACCGCCACCAGCCGCTGCTTGCAACCGCGTTTATGACACAGCAATTTCGCCCCATGCAAAAGACCCCTGCCCCCGCCAAGAAGACCGCCAAACCCGAGGCCCCGGCGGCCCGGCTGCTTTCCCCGCGCCGCAAGACCACGCAGGCCACCACGCTCCACGAACTGGCCGTCGAGCAGCTCGAACATTTCCACATCGATCCCCGCAGCGAGGCCGGCAAGCCGCTGCTCGCCCTCGCCGAGAAGCTCTACGGCGCGCACGGCGACGTGATGGACCTGTGGGAGGCGACCACCCGCGAACTCGGCCGCCTGCCGCGCCAGGACCGCCTCGCGCTCTTCAACGCCAAGAAGTTCCTCTCCTTCCAGCTGGCGAAGCTCCTCGACACCCTGCAGAACCCGTCGCGCAAGACCCACCAGTCGCTCCGCTACAGCAACGCGACGATGCTCGCGAAGGGCCCCTACCCGATCTTCGACAACGTCACGGCCATCTTCTCGGCCACGCCGGTCATCACCCGCACCGCGACCTACCTCTACGCGTGTTCCGAGTGGATCGACGACGCGTTCCAAGGGAAGGAATTCCTCCACGAGATCTACTCGCGGCTGATGAACCCGACCTCGATCTCGCTGGCCAACCACATCGTCGACATCGAGGCCGGCCCGATGTCGGGCGAATACATGGCCTGGAACTTCAACTCCGGCATGGGCGCGATCGACGCCGCGCTCTCGCACCTCGTCGGTTACCAGGACGTCGTCCTGTCCTCGCGCAACATCTACGGCGGCGCATACCAGCTCCTCCACGACTGGTTCGGCAAGCGCTCGAACCTCGACGTCGGTGTCGTGTTCTTCGACGGCTTCACCGCCGGCGACTTCACCAAGGCCCTCGCCGGCGTGAGGAAACAATACGCCGACCGCCTCAAGGCCGGCCGCAAGGTCTACGTTTATCTCGAGAGTCCGTGCAATCCGCATGGCGTTTTCCTCGACGTCCCCGGCATCTGCGCCGCGGCCCACGCCGCCGGCCTCACCGTCATCTGCGACGCCACCGTCGGCACGCCCTTCCTCGTCCGCCCGCTCCAGCAGAAGGATCCCGCCGAGCGCCCGGACTACATCATTCACAGCTACACCAAGGACCTCACCGGCCACGGCACGACCACCGCCGGCGTCATCATCGGCCGCAACGAGGACATGTTTCTGCCCAAGGGCGACACCTCGCCGTCGGGCAAGAGCTGGCACGACACGCTTTTCTGGAACGTCTACTACATCAAGGGCGCCTTCCTCGACTCCGACAAGGCCTTCGAGGTGCTCACCGGCATGAAGACGCTCGAGCTGCGCATGCTCAAGAAGTGCATCAACACGATGGTCTTCACCCGCTGGCTCGCGTCGAACCCGCTCGTGACCGTCAGCGGCCCGGCCAACCCGCAGGACCCGAACCACGCCATCGCCGCCCGGCTCTCTTACCTCGGCCTGCCCGCGCCGCTCTTCACCATCAACTTCGAGGCGGCGAAGGTCACCCGCGTCACGCTCGAGCGCTTCTTCGACTCGCTGGCCCCGATGTTCGGCCACATGGTGTCGCTCGGCCAGAGCAACACCCTCGTGCTCTGCCCCGCGCTCACCTCGCACTCCGAGCTCAGCCCCGAGGCGCTCAAGGAGGCCGGCATCACCGGCACCACCATCCGCATCGCCATCGGCGACGAATCGCCCCGCGAGCTCATTGGCGATTTCCTCGCCGCCGCGCGCGCGATCGACGACCAGATCCCCGGCTTCAGCAAGAAGTTCATGGGCGGCCCCGAACTCGACCGCATGGTCGACGAGGTCTACGCCGACGTGCACCGGCGACATGCGGCGGCCCAACCGCGCTTCGCGGATTGCGTGAAGTGAGTTTTCGGCCGAGAGTCGCGCGGTGAGATTTCCGCCCCGCCCGACCCTTGCCTTGCTCTGCCTGCTCGTGACCGGCCCGGCCGCCCGCGCGGCAGAACCGGCCGGCCTGATCGAATCACGCAGCTTTGCGTCGGCGATCCTGGGCCATGTGCTCACCTACCATCTTTACCTGCCGCCGGGTTATGATGCGGCGGCGACCACGCGTTATCCCGTGCTTTACCTCCTGCATGGCCGCGGGGACAAGATGGCGGCCTGGACCACGATCAGGCCCGAACTCGACCGCCTCATCAACGCCGGGCGAATTCCCCCGCTGATCGCCATCATGCCCGACGCCCCCGCCAGCCGGCGCGCCGGTTACTACATTGACTCGCGGTTCGCCGGTTCGGATCAGCCCAAACTGCCGGCCGGCGAGCCGGTCGAGAGCGCCTTCACCAAGGATCTGATCGCGCACGTCGACACCACCTACCCGACCAGCCCGGACCGCCTCAACCGGATCGTCGCCGGCTATTCCATGGGCGGCTACGGGGCGCTGCGCTACTCGCTCGCCCACCCGGAGCTGTTCGGGGCCGCCATCGTGCTCAGCCCCGCGGTGTATTTTCCCCTGCCCCCGCCGGATTCCAGCACCCGCGAGTTCGGCGCCTTCGGCAACGGGGCCAATGTTTTCGATCCGGAGATCTACACGGCAAAAAACTATCCCGCCCTGATCCCCCCGTTTGTGGCCCGCGGCCTGCCCTTGGTCATGTTCATCGCCGTGGGCGACGACGAGCGGCCCATCGCCGACCCGGCGCTGGCGGCGCACGACCTCGATTACGAGGCCCACACCCTCTACAACAAGATCCGCCGGGTGCCGAAGATCTCCTCGCAGTTGCGCGTAATCGACGGCCCCCACGACTGGGCCACCTGGCGGCCGACCTTTGTGGAGGGCGCGGAATACGTCTTCACGCAGCTCAAGTCCGGACGCTGATCAGGCGGGGGCGGGGGCTTTCTTGCGCTTCGGGGTGAGAATGGTGAGCCCTTCGACCTGTTCCTCGGGCGGCGGGGGGAAAAGATAACTCGCCGCATAGCCGACCACGATCGACACCGAGATGGAAACCGCGAGATAGAGGAACGGATGGACGAGGCTCGCCCACCAGACCGCAAAGGTGACGACGAAGCTGACGATCATGCCAATGATCACCCCCTGCCAGTTCGCGCGACGCGTGAACATGCCCAGCGTGTAGGCCCCGCCGAAGGAACCGCCGAACAGGCCGACCAGCTCGATCGAGGTGTCCAGGAATGAGTTGATGCTGAAGCGGGAGAGCAGGATGGCCAGGCCGATGCCGATGAGGCCCGCGATCACCGTGACCCATTCCGCCAGCTTGATGCTGAAGACCTGGTCCGGTTTCTTCGCGATTTTCTCATAGAAATCCACCGAGACCATGGTGGAGACACTGTTCAGGATGCTGGAGCTCGTGCCCATGGCGGCGGAGAAGAGCCCGGCAATCATCAACCCGGTGACCCCGACGGGCAGTTCCGCCGCGATGAAGAGCGGGAAGGTCGCGTCCACCGGCAGCAGCGGGTTCATGCGCTCGGGGTGGGTGTGATAAAACACATACAGGCCGGTGCCGATCAGGTAGAACAGGCAGCTCGCCGGCAGGACGATGATCGCGTAGACCCACACCGACCGGCCGGCCTCCTTCTCGGACTTCGTCGTGAACACCCGTTGCATGAGAATCTGGTCCTTGGGAAAGGTCAGGACCGTCTCAAGCAGCGTGAGGAAGATGAAGCACCAGACCGTCGCCTTCGTGAGATCGAAGCTCCAGTCGAACATCTTCAGCTTGTCGTCGGCCTGCGCGATCGCCACGAACTCGCCCACACCGCCCTTGAGCTTGAAGGCGATGAACCCCACCGCGAAGAGGAGGCCGCCGACCTTCACGATCACCTGGGCCAGGTCCGTCCAGATCACCGCCCGCATGCCGCCGAGCGCGGTGTAACCAATGGTGACCAGCCCCATGATCAGGATGCTCCAGATCACGTCCAACCCGGTGATCGTGGCGATGGCGAGGGACGGCAGGAACAGGATCACGCTCAGCCGCCCGCCCATGTGCATGACGATGCAAAACGCGCTGGCCGCCAGACGGACCGACCGGTGGAACCGCTGGTCGAGGTAAGTGAACACCGACATGAGCTCCAGCCGGCGCAGCAGCGGCACGATCCAGATGGCCACGAACACCAGGCCCAGCGCCCCGAGCAGGTTGCCCACCAGATACTGCCAGTTCGTGGCGAACGCCTTCGCGGTGGTGGCGATGTAACCGATGGAACTGGAGTTGGTGGCGTAGAGGCTGATGCCCGCGGCCCAAAACGGAATCGTCCGGCTTCCCACGAAAAATGAGGCGGTCGATTTCTTCTGCTCCTGCCGGTAACAATAAACCCCGATGCCGGCGATCATACCCAGATAGAGGAAGATCATCACCCAGTCGAGCGGCCGGAGAAGCTGCTTGGTCGGCACCAGCTCGGCCAGGTTCAGGGCCAGGCTCCCGCCGGAATCCTGTGCCAGCAGGAAGCCGTTGCCCCAGGGCGCACCCGGCCGCAGCCCGTGGGCATCGATCCCGCCCAGCTCGGCCCACACCCGGGTGATGGCATAATAACTCACCATGCGTTGCCCGGCCGTGTCGCCGACCACCCCGATCAGGTGGGCCTGGCCCGTGGCCCGGATGGCGCCCGGCACCAGTTTCCCCGGCAACCGCGAAGCCTCCATCCAGCTTTGGGTCGGTGACCACCGGTAGAGCCGCTGGCCGGTGTCATCCGCCGGGGTGACCACCGCATAAAGCGAGTCCTGCTGGGCGACGAGCGCCTCGACCCGGCCGGCCGGTGCGGGGCATCCGGCATGATGACGCCAGCCGGGCGCGGCTTCGCTCAGGGCCAGGATGTAAAGTTGTGCGGCGCCGGTCGCGTCCACGCCGTGCACAAAGAGCCGGGTGTCCTTGACCGCGCCGAACGCGGATTGCAGCGGCGCGGGCAGCGGCGGCATATCCCGGGATGCAAGCTGGCCGTTGGCCAGCAGGAGTTGCCGCACCCGCTGGATCGGGCCCGACGATTTCTCCGCGAAGAGGGCGAAAGCCGTCCGCCCGTCGCCAAAGACCGTCGCGACCACGCCCTCCGACCGCCAGGGCTGCTCCCGCCATCCGCCCGCTCCATCCTGCGTCCACATCCGGTCGCCGGCGAGAACCAGCGGCGCACCATTGATCACGGCCACTTGTCCGTCCGCTCCGGCCGGGACCTGGCCCTGGGCGGTGACGCGCACCGGCAGAAGCGGGGCGGCATCGAGCAGCACGGCCAAGCCCAGTGCCGCCAGCAGGGCGGCGGCCTTTTTCAGGAAGCGGAACGGGGCAGGAAGAATCATGGCAGAATACGTGGTGGCCGGCGGCTCGTCACGGTAAAGTTATGGGAAGCGGGGTGGAAAAAAACACCCGATGCCGACCGCACCTGGAAGCAGGCCGCGGGGGGCATCGGGCGGAGAGATCCGGGCACCGGGTGGTGGCTCAGAACTTCAAGGCATACGACACCGAGATCACGCGACCGCGGCCGGCGAAGTAGTTCTGGAACTGGTCGATCTGCGCCCAGGGCAGGATGTAGTATTTGTCCGTGAGGTTCTCGATGCCGACGGAGACGTCGCCCCACTTGGTCGTGTAGCTGGCCGTCAGGTGCGCGAGGGTGAGCGCGGTGGTGTGCTCTTCGCCCGCCGCACCGACGTTGATGTCGCGGGCGAACAGGTGTTCGACATCGAGCGTCACGCTGGCCTTGGGCATGAATTTCCAGGTGGAGGAGAGGTTCAGCTTGTCGGGACTGACATTGCCCATGCCCTGCTGACGGCTGAGCGGGCCGGTCTCAGAGGTGCGGGTGAAGCCCTTCATATGGGAATAGAGCGCCGTGAACTTCAGGGTCTTGGTCGCCTTGAATTCGGTGGTAAATTCGTAGCCGGTCAGCTTGACCGGGCGACGCTGGAGGATGAAGTCGCGCGTAATGGGATCCGTCGTCAGGCTCGAACCGAGCTCGGAATAGGAGCGGTAATAAGAGGTGCTGAAGCTGAAGCGCTTCCCCTGCCAGCTCAGGCCGCCCTCCTTGTTATCAAAAATGACTGCCTGCAGGTCGAGAATGCCCGCCACGGACTGGCCGGGCGTGTTCACGTTGCGCAGGGGAATGCCGACGTTGGGCAGCGTGAAGCCCTTGCTGTAAGAGCCGAAGACCGACCAGTTCTGGGGCAGACGCACGATGACGCCCACGTTCGGCAGCGTATCACTGTATTCCAAGGTGCCGCCAGAGACGAACTGCCGGTTGGCAAAATAAACCGTGGTATAATCATCCACCTGCAGTTCTCCGCCCTCGTGGCGCACGCCGCCACTCACTGTCACCGGTCCCCGGGTGTAGGAAACCTGGGCGAAAGGCGCCTTGCTGGTGTAGTTCATCGGAGGAACCCACAAGCGGTTCGTCAGGGCCAGCAGCTGCTGGGCGGTCTCCTCAAGATAGTCGAAACCTGGGGTGATTTCCAAGCCTTCGACCCCAAATACATCCTTACCAGACCAGGAGCTGCGCAAGCCCTTCTTCTGCGAGTTGATTTCCGACTGATCGACCAGCGTGCCGAGCGGCGCAATGAGCGGGTCCTGCTTGTCGGCCCCACCCAGTTCCGCGTTAAACCGCATGGCCTGACTGGCCTTGTAGACCTGCGCATTGAGCGAGCCGCCAAAAACAGCGCTATGATTGTAGGCCAAGGCATACTGGGTGAAATCATTGAAAGAGGTTTTTGCCCCATCCGGGACACCCCGTTTGGCGGAGTCTGTAATACCCAACGCGCGGTTGCCGAGTTCCGGGATATAGTGTCCCTGTCCCTCAATATGAAACTGGCTGACGGTCAGCGTGAGGCGCTGGGCATTGTTTGCACCGAAATTGTGCCCGGCCTTGATGAAGAGATTCTTCGAATCGCTATCATTGGTGGAGCCGCTCGCCCCCATGCCCATCCGCCGGCCATTGGCGTCATAGGACATGCCGCGCTTTACGAAAGCTGCACCGAAGAGCAAGTCGTTGGCCCCCGCCTTGTGGGTGTAGTTGAGACCCACGCGATAACCGGAGCTGTCGTTGTAGCCCTGGGTCCAGAATTTGGTGCGCAGGGTGGCCTCACTCCCATCCTTGGTCGGACTCTTGGAGATGTAGTTGATGATGCCGCCGGCGGCACCGATGCCTTCCGCGGCCGAGGGCCCGTTGATGACCTCGATCTGCGCGATGATGTCCATGTCGGTGAAGGTGCCGTTGCGGCTGCCTTCGCGCAGGGGCGTCGTTTGCGATATGCCGTCAAAGAGACGGAGGGCGACACGCCCACGCAGGGTCTCGCCGGTATTCTGCAGCTGCTGCGTGGCTGGCGCATAGCCGGGGACGGTGCGGGAAAGCACCGCCGTCGCGTCATCCGTGAGCAACAGCGTGTTGTTGATCTCGTCGGGCGAGATCAGCTTGATCGCCCCGGGAATCTGGTCGATCGCCTTGGGCGAGCGGTAACCGGTGGTGACCGTGAGTTTCTCCAGTTTGACGACCTCGGAGGTGTCTTCTTCCTCCTTGGCCGCCGGCGAGGCCGGGGCGCTGGTCTGGGCGCGGCCGGCGACGGCGAGGGTGGCAAACAGCAGCGCGGCAAGCAGCGCGGCGACAGACATGGGTCGGGGGGGGTATGTATTCATGGTGCGGGTAAAGCAAACGTTTGCTTTTCTGGGTATTAGGTTTGAACTATCGGCGTGCCGCGCTGTCCAGGCGCACACGGGAAAAGATCGAGACAGAAACATGTCTGTCGAACGGAAACAGGGGTGATATGTGGGGCAAAAACAGACGACAGGGTGGTCGGGCAAAAGGGTAAGGCAAACGTTTGCACGACGACCATTTTGTTTTTAACCTTGGTGTCAACTTTTTTGTCATTCTACTCCTTCCACACCTCCGTCTGCCACCCCTCATGATTTTCCCCTCCGCTGCTCAAGTCAGGCTCGATGGCCCGCTGGGCCGAGCCCTGGCCGCAAGCCAGGCCGCGCACCTGGCCCGCTTCATCCAGGACGAGACCAGCCCGCCGATCGCGCTGTTTTGTCCCGAGCACACCGGCCACAATCACGAAGGCGACTGGTATGGCGAACATGCGGGGAAATGGCTTTGTGCCGCGGCCCACGCGGTCGAGCGCACCGCCGATCCACAGCTGACCGCCAGCTTGCGCCGCGTCGCCGACTACCTGGTCGGCGTGCAGGAATCGAACGGCTACCTCGGCACCTATGCCCCCGCCCGGCGCTTCATGTGTCGGCAGGTCTCCGGCCCGCGCACGTGGGACGGCGCGCCGGGCCAGCGCACCTGGGATATCTGGGTGCACAGCTACCTGATTCTCGGGTTGATCGAGGCGGGCCGGGCCCTCGCCCATCCGCCGTATATCGCCGCCGCCCGGAAAATCGGCGACCTCTGCTGGCAGACCCTCTCCACCGGCGGCATCGACATCACGACCCTCGGCAACCACCACGGCCTCTCCGCCACGGTGCTGCTGGACCCGGCCGTGGAACTTTACCTCGAGACGCGCAAGCCGAAATACCTGGAACTCGCCAAGCTCATCGTGAAGCAGGCCAGCGAATCCCCCACCCTCGAGCTGATGTCGCAGGCGCTGGCCGGCACTGATGCCGCCTTCATCGCCACCGGCAAGGCTTACCAGCTGTCGTGGAACCTCGTCGGCCTGGTGAAGCTGCATCGGGCCACCGGTGAGGCCTCTTACCTGCAGGCCGCCCAGAAGGTCTGGGCCAGCATCCAGCAACACCATCTCACCCTCGGCGGCGGCCCGTGGGGCGGCGTGGCGCACCGGTCACGCGAAGTATTCAATCCCCCGCACGTCTTCAGTCCTTACGGTTACGTCGAGACCTGCTCCACCTTCTCCTGGATCCAGCTCAACCGCGAGCTGCTCGCTGTCACGGGCGAGGCCAGATACGCCGATGAGATCGAGAAATCCGCCTACAACGACCTGCTCGGCGCGCAGACCCCGGAAGGTGACAACTGGTGCTACTATTCCTTCCCGAACGGCAGACGCGTCTACACGACCTACTGGCGCTGCTGCAAATCGAGCGGTCCCTGGGCCCTGGAGGAACTGCCCCCGATCGCCTACGGCGTGACCGCGGAGGGCCATGTCGCGATCAATCTCTACGGCCCGGGTGAAGCCACGCTCGCGACTCCCGCGGCCGGCGCCGTCAGGATCCAGCAGGTCACCCGCTACCCTTACGAGGGCGACATCCGCATCTCGGTGCGATCCGAGCGCGCCGCCAAGTTCACCCTGCTGTTGCGCATCCCCGGCTGGGCGGATTCGGCCGTCATCCAGGTCGACGGCCAGGCGTTCCCGGGCGCGGCGCTGGCCGGCACTTACGCTGCCATCGAACGCGACTGGCAACCGGACGATGTGGTCACGCTGTCCCTGCCAATGCCCCCGAAGCTGCACCGGCAGGTCAGCCGGAACATCCAGGAATCCCGGGCGCCGGACGGATCGCCGGTCTGCCAGGAGGTGCTGCATTTTGACTACGCCGCCATCACCCGGGGTCCGTTGGTTTACGCCACGGGCTTGATCGACGGTTTCAAGATCGACGAGACCATACGCCTGCCTAGCGCCCCCGAACGTGAATGGCTCACGCTCGGTGAGCCGCTGCCGGGCAGCGACGCGCCGAGCGTGCAGCTTCATCTCGGCTATCGCGCACCCCTGGTCTTCTCGCCCTACTATGAGGCTGGCGGTCGCGCCGACGGCTCTTGGCGCCTCACCTGGCTCTCGCTCGCCCCGCAAGCATGATGACGCACGGCTCCGAACGTCACACGCACCTTAGCTGCGCAACCCGCCCCCGGGCGGACGGGTGGTTTTGAGCAGGTCCACCAGCAGCCGCGCGGCCGGCGCGAGGTAACCCGCCTTGCGGTAGGTGACGCCAAAAAGCTGCCTCATCGTGGTCTCCTTCAGCGCAACCTCGCGCAAACCACTGGCCCGCGATCGTTCAAAATGATGCCGGGAGATGAAGCTCAGGAGGTCGGTTTGGGAGATTAGCTTGAGGTGCGCCGATATCGAATTTGATTCAATCTGCACCCGGGGCTTGTTCAGCCCGACGGACTCGAACGCATGGTCCAGCCATTGACGGCTCATGGCGGAAGGGGTGGGCAAGACCCAGCGGTAACGCGTGAGTTCCTTGAGCTGGAGGTTCCTTGCCCGGAAGATTTCGTGGCGCCGGCAGGCGGCAACCACGACAAAGTCCTCGGCGATAATGGTGGAGTTGAACTCCTCCTCGTTCTCAAACACCGGACCGACGACCAGGTCCAGGTCGCCGGCCCTCAGCGAGGCACGCAGAATGTTGGACCAGCCGATGACAACCTCGATCGTCACATTGCTCGCATGGGCCAGGAGTGACTGGCATACCTGCGGCAGAAGAAAGTCGGCCGACATCGGCCCGCTGCCAATGCGCACATGGCCGGCAAGGCCCTGGCCGTAATCCTGTATCTCGCGGACTGTTTCCTCCGTGTCCCGGCGCAAGCGCTGCGCGCGGGCGCGCAGCAACTCCCCGGCACCCGTCAATTGAATGCCCCGGCCGACCCGCTCAAAAAGCTTTGCCCCGAAAACCGTCTCCAGCCGGTGGATGCATTTGGTCAGCGCCGGCTGGCTCCGGCCGAGTTTTTCCGCGGCCCGGCCGAGGTGACCCAGTTTGGCCACCGTTTCAAAATAGCGCAGGTCGCGCAGCTCACAGTATTCATGCTCCTGCAAGGCCTTTCGATTACCCGGAGTCATAGGTGCATCAACAATGGTGATTAGACAGGCCTACGGCTATATGAGAGACTCAGCCAAGGAAAGGCGAATAACCGCAATGCAAACGTTTGCGCATTATGCCGCCCGACCCAGGACCGCCGTCACTCTGTTGAACGCATCATCCCAAGTATTGATCCCATGAAGAACCACCCCAAGCAACCAAGCCCCCTCGCAGCGCTGCTCGCCTCGCTGCTTTTTGCCACGGCCAGCACCACGGTATTCGCCCAGCTGAGCGAAACCGCCCCCGAGACCGCGGACAAAGACGAAATCGTCAAGCTGGAGAAGGTGACCGTGACCACGGGCTACCGGTCGCCCAAGTCGGTCGACCAAATCCCGGGCGCGGTCCGGTTGATCACAACGCACGAGATATCGAACATGCTCCTGCTCAATGACGAGCCCACGGCCGTTCTGGCGCAGATGATTCCCGGCTACACCCAGTCCACCCAGCAGATGCAAAATACCAGCGAGACCCTGCGCGGCCGCCCGCCGTTGCGCCTGCTCGACGGCGTCTCGCAATCAACCCCGCTGCGCGACGGCAGTCGCAACGGAACCTTCACCGACATGAGCATCATCGATCATATCGAGGTGATCAACGGGCCATCCGCCGCCGAGGGCATGGGCGCGGCCGGCGGCATTATCAACTACATCACGAAGACCGCGACCAGGGAGGGCAGCGAAACAATCATCACCACCCGTTTCGCGTCACAAGGGCGCAAGGACAACTTGGATTCAAAGGTGGGCCTCAGCTATGCCAACAAAAAGGGCCAGACCGACATCCTTCTTTCCGCCGGATATATCGATCGCAACATGATGTATGATGCCAACGACCGCCTGGTTGGCATGGGGGCCAGCGGTTCATACATGGATACCTCCGAGTCGCAGTTTTTCGTAAAGCTCGGCCACAACTTCGGCAAGGACGGCGCCCAGCGCCTGGTTTTTTCGACCAACCAGTTCTTTATCCAGGGCAAGGGCAACTACACTCCGGATCCGGTCGGCAATCGCGCACTCGGCATTACCGATACGTCCCACAAGGTGCCGGCGCTCGGGGCAAAGGCGGTCATCAATGAGTTCAACCAGTATACCCTGGCCTACAACCACCACGCCCTGTTCGGCGGCTCGTTGAACGTCCAAGTCTACAAGGCGGACCAGGCGATGCGCTTTCAAGCGTCGAACACCGACACCGACAAGCAGGATCCACTCATCGCCCCGCTTGGCACGCTCCTCGAGCAGTCGGAAATCTACTCCACCAAGAAGGGCATGCGCAGCTCATGGTTCCGCGAAAACCTGTTTGTCGAGGGGCTCGAGTTGAACGTGGGCTTCGACTATCTGGACGAGCTTACCGGCCAGAACTTGGCCCTGACCAACCGCATCTGGGCCCCGCCGATGAATTACGTAAGCAAGGCCCCGTTTACCCAGCTTTCCTATGCCAGGGGACCGGTCACGATCAGCGGCGGCCTGCGGCAGGAAAACGGGTCCCTTCATGTCGACAGCTTCACCACGACCTACTTTCGCAATCGCGCGTTCGTGACCGGCGGCACCCTGACCTACCAGTCCAACCTGCCGAACGTTGGCATAATTGTCCGCATGCCCAAGGGCTGGTCGACCTTCGCCTCCTACAGCAAGGGTTTCACGCTGCCCAACATCGGCATCACCCTCCGCAACGTAAGCGTGCCCGGGGTGCGCGTTGACACGCTGCTTGATCTGCAGGCCGTGGTCGTCGACAACAAGGAAATAGGGCTGTCCTGGCGCGGCTCCAAGGTCAGCTTTAGCGGCTCGGTCTACAAGTCATACTCGGATTTCGGCTCCAGTCTCGCGGTCGACCCAACCATTGGAAATTATATCGTGGTGCGCCAGCCGGTGGAGATCAAAGGCGCCGAGGTCAGCGGCGAGGTGGTTTTGCGCAAAAACCTGAAGCTCACGATGCTTTACTCTCATATCGTGGGCCGGACCGGCGCAGCCACGGCAACCACCCCCGCGCTGCAGACCCGCATGGGCATTGCCAGCATCAGCCCCGATAAGCTCAACACCTCGCTGAAATGGCAGTATTCCCCCAAGCTCATGCTGGTCCTTGACCAAGCGGCCACCGTGGGCCGGGAAATAAATGCCGGCAAGTCGACGTATGAAAAAACCCGGGGCTCCACCCTGTATAACTTCACCGCCGGTTACTCGACGAAATGGGGCGATTTCTCCATCGGCATCGAGAACCTCTTCAACAAGTTCTACATCATGGATTGGTCGCAGGTGGACCAGTTTCAAAACTACTTCGCCGGCCGCGGCCGGGTGATCTCGCTCCGGCACTCGATCAAGTTTTAGTCGGGGATAGGGTATTAGGTCCAGCTCCAGCTGTTCCTTTGCGGGCAGCTGGAGTTTATTTCCCTGCGCTTCACCCAGCCACTTTGTGCCGGATGCACTTGGTGGATCCCAGCGACAGTTCCAGCGCACTTCTCACCACAGGCACTCCACGTCCCCGCCCGGCTTTATTTTTCACCGCAGCATCCTGATGAACCCTGAGCTCCCTCCCCGTTGTCACATTAAACTCGGCGGTTTGCTGGGCCAGGCGCTCGATGCAAGTGTGTCGGGACATCTCGCCCAGTTCATCAAGGATGAGCAGAGTCCCGCCATCACCCTCTTCTGCCCTGATCATGTCCGCTGTAACCACGAGGGTGATTGGTATGGCGAACATGCCGGCAAATGGCTTCACACCGCCGCCCGCGCGGCCAGCCGGACGTCCGACCCGGAACTGACCGGGCGCGTGCAGCGCGTGGCGGACTATCTGGTAAGCGTGCAGGAGCCCGATGGATATTTGGGCACTTACGCCCCGGAGCGGCGCTTTATGCACCGCGTGCCACCCGGGCCACAGACCTGGGATCGGGCACCGGGTAAGCGCACCTGGGATATTTGGGTGCATGCCTGCCTGCTGCTCGGGCTGCTGGAGGTGCATAAATATTTTCCCAAGCCCGGCTATCTCCAGGCCGCCAGAAAAATCGGCGACCTCTGCTGGCGAACACTGGCCGAAGGCCGCATCGACATCACCTCCCTGGGCAACCACTATGGGCTTTCCGCCACCGTGTTGATGGATCCGTCCGTGGAGCTGTATTTTGCCACCGGGGAAAAGCGCTACCTGGCCCTGGCTGAGCTTGTCCTTCAGCAAGCCAGCCAGCACCCGCCGCTCGAGCTGCTGCGCCAGGCCCTGGCCGGCACTGATGCGGCCGCCATCGGCACGGGCAAGGCCTACCAGCTCGGCTGGAATCTTGTTGGATTGGTGAAGCTGCACCGCGCCACCGGAAACCCGGGCTATCTGGAGGCCGCGTTGAAGGTTTGGGAAAACATCCGCCAGCATCACCTCACACTCGGTGGCGGCCCGTGGGGCGGAGTGGCCCTCCGCTCGCGCGAGGTCTTCAACTCACAAATTGCCTTCAGTCCCTGCGGTTACGTTGAAACCTGTTCAACCCTGTCGTGGATCCAGTTGAACCGCGAACTGTTTCAACTTACCGGTGGCGCCAGGTATGCCGATGAGATCGAAAAATCGGCCTATAATGATTTGCTGGGCGCGCAGGCCCCCAACGGCGTCGATTGGTGCTACTACATTTTCCCCAACGGCAAACGGGTTTACACGACCTACTGGCGATGCTGCAAATCAAGCGGCCCGCTGGCCTTGGAGGAGCTTCCGCCCGTGGCTTATACCCTGACCCGTGATGGAGGCATCTCGGTCAATATCTACGGCCCAAGCCAAGCCACGCTGCCTACATCCCAAGCCGGCCCGGTCCGGCTGGAGCAGGTCACGGACTACCCGTTTGACGGCCATGTCCGGATTACAGTCCGGCCGGAACGTGCGGCCCGGCTGCCAATCCGCGTGCGCATCCCGGGTTGGGCCGAGCAGGTGGATATCCGGGTCAATGACCGCCCCGTGCCCATTGCCGCCGAGTCCAATACCTACGCGGTGATTGATCGCGACTGGCGGGCCGGTGATGTCATCAGCCTGCAGCTGGCGATGCCGCCCAGACTGCAGCGCCAGGTCAACTGCAACATCCAGGAGTCCCGCGCTCCGGACGGTTCCTCCGTCAGCCAAGAGGTGCTGCATTTCGACTACGCGGCCATTACCCGCGGCCCGCTGGTTTACGCGACCGGCCTGATCGACGGCTTCAAGATGGAGGAAACCATCCGCCTGCCGCGCGATGCGTCGGCAGCCCTCGAGTTGCTCGACGCGTCCGCCGACAGCAAGGCTCCGGTTGTGCGGTTGAAACTTGATTATCGCCCCGCCCTGACTTTTCAGCCCTACTTCGAGGCCGGTGGCCGAACCGACGGCGCCTGGCGCCTGACCTGGCTGCAGGTGACACCCGAACAAAATCCGCCTGTCTCGCAAGAGGAACCTTGCCGCACAGTCCCTCCAAAAAAATAAAACCCCCAGAATCTACCATGACTCAACCGTGCCGCTTGTTCCGACTGGCTGCCTTGTGGCTCGTGCTGACCGTGGCCCAGGCGGCCGACCAGCCGAATGTCATTTTCATTCTCGCCGACGACCTCGGCTACGGGGACCTCGGGGCGCACGGACATCCACGGATCAAGACCCCGAACATCGACCGGCTGCGTGCCCAAAGCGTGCGTTTCACGGATCACCACGTCTCGTCGGTCTGTGCGCCATCGCGCAGCGAACTCATGACGGGGATCGATGCCTATCGCAACGGCGCCTCCAACCCGATCTCAGCGCGCAACTACCCGCGCATCGAGCTCCCGCTCATGCCGCAGTTTTTCAAGGACAACGGCTACGCGACGGCCCACTTTGGCAAATGGGACCTCGGGGACAGCTATCCCTTCCATCCGCAAGATCGCGGATTCGACCTCTCCTATCACTACAAGGGCTTTGGGCTGCGCAGCATCGCCAACGACTGGGAGGCCTGCGCGTTCAATGACCTGATCTGGCGGAACTACGAACCCTATCGGTTCAAGGGCTATAACACGGACTTTTTTTTCAGCGCCACGATGGACTGGGCGAAACAGCAAACCCGGCCCTTCTTCATCTATCTGGCCACGACCGCTTCACACTCCCCGCTCTACGTCGAATCCCGCTACGCCAAACCCTTTGAGGATCTGGGGGAGATGTTCGCCAACCTTTACGGCATGACTGCGAATCTCGACGAGAACGTCGGACGCTTGATGAAGTTTCTCGATGAAAGCGGGCTGGCCCGGAACACGATCGTGGTCTACATGCACGACAACGGTTCCGACGAAAAGACCGGGGCCTTCAACGGCGGGATGCGGGGCCTGAGCGGTTCGCTGTATGATGGCGGGCACCATTCGCCGTTTTTTGTCCGCTGGCCCGCTGGGCTGAAAGGTGAGGCGCGCGACATCGGCGCGTTGACCCATGGCACGGACCTGCTGCCGACGCTGATCGATCTCTGCGGCCTCAAGACACCCCACCCGCTCCGCATTGACGGCCTTAGCCTCAAACCCTTGCTCGACGGCCTGCCCGATCCCCATCCCGACCGGAAGGTCGTGATGCAGTTTGGCAATGAACTCAAGGAATGGGATAGCGCCGTCATGTGGAAGAAATGGCGGTTGGTCAGCGGCACCGAACTCTACGACATCGCCACCGACTACGGGCAAAAAAATGACCTTGCTGCCCAGCACCCCGACATCGTGCAAATCCTGCGCCAGCATTACGAGCAGTGGCTGGCCGACACGCGGCCGCTGCTGAATCCGGACAACTGGGTTGTCGTCGGCTCGCCCATCGAGCCCGTCACCCGGCTGACATCCGACGAGTGGTTCGGCTCCCGCGGCAGCCATTGGAAATACATCGCCATCACCAGCGAACCGGTCGTGGGCTACTGGAAGATCGAGGCTGCCGTAACCGACGACTACGATGTGCTGCTCTACATGTTCCCGCCGGAGGCCAACACCCCGCTCAACCAGGCGCTGCGCAACATGCCGGCACGACCGGTGGCCGGTGCGCGCGTGCTCCTCGACGGCAAGGAAGTCGCGCGGCAAGGCGTGTCTGACGCCACGCACGCCCGGTTCACCATTCCGCTCAAACAGGGCGAACACCACCTTCTCGAGGGCCAGTTCTTGGACGGTGCCGGCAACACCCTCTGCGGCTCCTTCTTCACCCGGGTGAGCCTGTCCGATAAATCTGCGAGGTGATGAAAGCGCCGCTCCCCCGTCTCATGACGGCTGCTCAGCCTGCTGACCCCGCAGTCTGTCCGGCGCACAGGGCGAACCGGCCTGCCATACGCCCCACTTCGTGCGTCCGGGCGCAATGAGCAAAAAAGACCGCGCGACCTGACCGGCCTGGCCGGTGCCCTCGCAACCGAAACCCCGGGTGACGGCAGTTGCCGCCTGATCCGGAGGTCTGCCGGGCCCCCATCGGGCAACTCGGATTCGGCTGTTGCAAGCGTCACTCGATATCCGACGCGGCGGATATCCTCCGATAGGCTTGCCGCGCGTGCTCGTAGGCCGCGCGTGCCGCGGGCTTCTCCGCCTCGGCGTAATACCGTTCGTTGCGCAACCAGCACTGTTCGACACCGGCGAGACACCATTGCGCACTGCGCCGGGAGGCGCGCACGGGCCTGTCGCCCACCAACACGAAGATCGGATTCGCATGCGCGGACGATGGGATGCGCACCGCCACCCAGCTGCTCCGCGTGATCGGCACATCGAATGTCAGCTCGTTCAAGCCGCCATCGGCGTCGACCTCGCGGCGTGCCACCACGGCGCCATTCACCACCACCTCGACCGGCACCCGTCGGGTGCCGGCGATGCGGGCGCGTTCAAGATGCCAGGGCAGTTGCACGGCGTCGGCGGAATATACCGGCTGCCGCGTCAGCGCGAGCGCCACAGGTGGCGGATAAAGCCTGGTGTCGGAGCGTTTGCCCGGGAGCCAGGCGAGCCGCTCGCGGGGCGGCGCCGCATCGAGCAGCGCGGCGGCGGTCACGCTTACCCTGACGTTGCGCGCATGCTCGAGCCGGAGTTCGCTCGCGCCTTCGCCCATCAGCTGGCTGTCGACGCGGAAATCCATCAAGTGACCGAGCCCGTCGGAAACATAGCCGCGCCCCTCGGCGAGACCGGCACACCACTCCTCGTAGTTCAGCGGGCCGTGGCAACGGACATAGGTGCGTCCCTGCCCCACCCGCTCGTCGGTGATGCAGGGGAAATCCGTCTCGCCGGCGAGCCGGGTTCGAAACCCGCAATTTAGCGTGTGATACCACATCGTGAGCACGGCCGCCTCGTTGGAGTTTCCGCCGGAAAGGAAATCGATCGCTGGCACCAGCTTTCCATCGGGGCCGGGCAGCTCGTGGGTGATGTCGACGAGGTATTCGATCGCGCCGATGCCGGAGAAGACCGGCACCTGATAAAATGGGATTTCCTCGGCGAACACCGGCGGCGTGCGCACGCGGGCATCGCCTTGCACCTGAAGGCCGAAACCGGAATGCGGCGAACCGCAGACCGCGCCTTGCCGCTTCGCCCAGCGCAGGATGTTGAGCCCGAGTGTCGGCCAGTGCGCGAGAGAGTCGCCACCGGGAAAGTTCTCCTCCTTCAGCCGCAGCAGACAGAGGTGCCCGGAGAGGTGGGACCCGAAACCGGACACTTCGATGTCGTAACGCAACAGATGCGACGGCGTGGAAAAAGTGTCCAGGCGGCCGCTGAAAAACTGCCTTTGGTAGTCGAAACACGGTCCCCACGTCAGCACGGCGCCGACCTTGAGATCTTCGCCTTGGATTTGCCGTGCCATGTCGGCCGGGGCGACTCCTTGCGTCGGGTTCGTATAGTGTGAGCAACCGGCCGCGTGGATGTGATGATCACCGGAGATGTAGCCAAGCGCGGCCGGGTCGATCCAGCGCCTGGCCCGAAATTCGAGTGTCTGCGGTTCCGAGCCGATGGAGACGCGTCTCGTTTCCCTGATCGATTCAGGTCCGCGCGTGAACTCCATCACATATTCTCCGGGTGCGAGCTGCACCGTCTCATTATCCGCGCGGTAGATCTGCGGCTGGAAAAAGAAATCCGGCGCGACCCGCTTGAACGGCGAAGGATGGAGCCGGTTCGCCTCATCGCGGATGAGGAACGCACCGACGCCCGGCGCGCCCCGGTCGTCTCGCACCCGCAGCCGCACCGGCGTCGCGGGGGTGACCGCAAAGACCAGTGTCAGTTCGCTGCGAAAGCCGGGGTCCTGCGTGCCCTGGCCGAGATCGAAGCTGAATGTCGCCGCGCGCCGCCCGGCATCGCGGCCCTGCAGGCAGACGATGGCGTATTCGAGCCGCGCGCCGCCCAGATGTGCGCTCATCGGCGGCCGGCCATACACCTCGAGACTCAGCCAACGGTCGCGGATTCGCGCCGCCGCCGCGACCGGGTCGACCGGCCTGGCCGGCGCGAAGACCGGCGTCGTGCTTTGCTGCGGCCCGCAATATTCCTTGTCGTATACCGGGCCGGCCTCGGGACTTTCCACGTTCAGCGCCGCGGTGCTGCCCGCTTCGTTGCGCACTTTCACGAGCACCGCGCGCCACGCCTGTTCGACGAGCGCCTTGGATGCCGGTCCTTCCGTGACCTTGACGCGGCCTTCGGGGTTGACGTCCAACAGCGCCAGACAGTGCGGATCGAGCACCGCCTGGATTTCCCGCGCCACTCCGTCCTCCGAGGAGAGTTGCGCGGCGGCCGCCAGACGCGCGCGTTCGTCTTCGGACAGTGGCGCCCCAAGATACGCCAGAGCATCGCTGACCTGCCGGACGTTCACCAACAGGGGCTGCACGTCGACGCGCTCCATCGCGCTCGCCGCGGCCACCGGGAAAGTCAGCGCCCCGGCGAAGACGGCGAGGGCGAGGCATCGGTCCAGCGGAATCATGGTGCCGTCATTGGTTCACACGCTCAATCAGCACATAGATCGCACCCCACAGGGACTGTCCTGTGGCATCGACAAAGCGGCCCGCGATGCGATGCCGCTCGCCTTGCTGCAGGTGGATCTCGAACCGGGCATGAGTGGATCCCGGAGCCGTCGCCTGCGCCAGCTCGCCCTCATCGATTCGCAGGCGCGCGCCTGCGACCGGTCGCGCCGGAGCGGGACCGAAAGATTCATTCAGCCGCACCCCGGATTCCGGCGGAAAAAGGTAGAGCCGCACCGCGTAGTCACCCTTCACCGAGGCCTCGATGTCCCAACCGCCGAATTTCGGCGGGGTCCCGACCTTGAGCTCGCTCCACTCGCCGCAATACGGCCCGATCCAGTCGGCCGCCGACAGCACGGTGGGGGTTTCGACCGGCGCACCCACCACGATGTGGTTGGGCCGGTCCGCCACCTGTTTGGTTGCGGCCAGCCACGATACATAATAATCGCGTAATTTTTCCAGAATGTCGGTTCGATCCGTCGCGAGGTTCCGCTCCTGCAACGGATCGGTCGTCAGGTCATAAAGCTCGCTGCCCTTCACCAGCCGCCATTTGTTCCAAAGCACCGCGCTGTCCCAATCCTTCAGCTCCGCCCCGTATTGGATCACGAGCTTGCGGTCGGCCAGGGTTCCCTCCGGACCAGTCAGCAAGGGCGCCAGGCTCCGCCCGTCGAAAACCACCGGGTCCCCGGTTTTCAGCCGGCAGAGCTCGATCAGCGTCGGCAGCAGGTCGGTGCCGTGCGTCACGGCGCCGATATCCCGGGGCAAGCCCGGCAGGCCGGCGGACCAGCGGACAAAGAAGGGCACGCGATGCCCGCCTTCATACAGCGAACCTTTCCGCCCCCGCATGCCGGCGGGGTAAAACCCGGTGCGCTCAACCGTCCCGTTGTCGGTCATGTAGATGACGATCGTGTCGCGCGCCCGCTGGCTCTGCTCGAGGTATTCCAGCAGCCGGCCGACTTGCTCATCAAGCTGGGCCGTCATGCCGTAGAATGCCGCCAGTGGCGCGGGCAGGTCCTCGTAGGGTTTCATATACTTCGGGTCCACATAGAACGGCTCGTGCGAGGCGGTGGGCGCCAGGTAAACAAAAAACGGCCCGGCCTGGTCGCGCATCCATTGCATCGCCTCGTCGAAGAAAACCGTCGTGTTGTAGCCGTCGAATTTCACCAGCGAGTCGTTGCGCCAGTAATGGTCATCCACGGTGTCGTTCAGCCAGTGATCCGCGAGCGAGCTGATCCCGAAGCCGTTCCCGTGGATCGTGAAGTCAAAGCCACGGTCCTGGGGCCGGAACGGGTAATTGTCGCCCAGGTGCCATTTGCCGAAGTGGGCCGTCGCATATCCGTTGTCCCGGAAAATCCCGGGCATCAGCGGCAGTTCCCGCCGGGGAATGGAGCGGCCGTAAGCGACCGCACTGGCCCCGTTGCGGAAAGCCGACAGCCCGGTCAACAGTTCGCCGCGGCTCGGCGTGCACATCGGGGCGACGTGGTGGTCGGTGAAACGCACGCTTTGCGCGCGCAGCCGGTCAAGATTCGGCGTCCGCAGCCGCGGGTTGCCATGCGCACCAAGGTCGCCGTAGCCGAGATCGTCCGCCAGGATGAGGATCACGTTCGGCCGCGGCCCATCGGCCCGGGCCGGCAGCGGGGCAAAAGACAGCAGGACACCCAGCACGATCTTGGGCAGCAGCGACCGGGAGGTTCCGTTGCCGCCCGTCCGCCCCAGCAGGGCTTCAGTGGGCCAGCTTCTTTTCATGCAGGAACCGGCTCAGCTCCGCGCGTGTGGGCATGGCTGGAGCCGCGCCGGGCTTGGTGATGGACAGCGCCGCGACCGCCGTCCCCAACCGGGCCGCCTCGACGATCCGGCCTTTGTGCCGGACCAGACCCGCCGCGAATCCACCGCAGAATGCGTCACCGGCCCCAGTGGTATCAACCACCTTCAGGCCGCGATAGGCGGGGATCGAATCGTGACCGGCCGCGGTGGAGATGAAGCTACCCCGGCTGCCGAGCGTCACGATTACGGTGGGCACCTTGAATTGCCGGCACAGCGCATGGAGCGCATCCCGTGACATTGCGTGCAAGGTCTGCTCATCGAATTTTTTCCGGCGGAGACCCGGCAGTTTCCGCACCAGGGCGACGAACTCACTCTCATTGGGGATCAGGATGTCCACATGCCGGAGCAGCCGCGGGTCAAAGTCCGGCCGCATCGGCGCGGGATTCAGCACCGTCGTCACGCCGGCCAGGCGGGCGAGCCGGAGGGCGTGCGCCGTGGTCGCCTGGTTGGATTCCAGCTGGGTGACCACCACCTTCGCGCCCGCCAGCAGCGACCGGGGCACGTCCTGCGGCGCCAGCCGGGCATTGGCCCCTGGCTCGATCACGATGATGTTCTGCCCCTCCCCGTTGAGCAGGATCACAGCGGTGCCGGTGGGTTGGTCCGGCTTCAGCGCGAGCCGGCAGCCGATCTTCTCCCGGCGATAGAAGGCGGCCACCTCGGCCGCGTAGGCACCGCGCCCCATGGCGCCGACAAACACCGTGCCCACCCCGGTGCGCCCGCAGGCGATCGCTTGGTTCGAGCCTTTGCCACCCTGGCCGACCGAGAGCCGGGCCATCACGGTCTGCCCGCGCGCCGGAAACTCGCCGCAGGCAAAGGTCAGATCCTGCATGATGCTGCCGACAACGACGACCTGGGGTGAGATAGGCATGAAAAGCGAAGATTGGGGTGGCCACCGGATCCCGACCACCAGGGCCGAGTCCCTGCGTGGTTTTGGGCAAACCAAGGGGCAATCTCATGCAAACGTTTGCCTAGCCTTGGCGTCAAGCGAAACCTTTTCCCGAACCCGAATCCGGCCATCACTTCAGCAGGACTTGCGGATGATCAGCTCGGGCATGAGCTTGAGGCTCGTGGCCGGACGCTTGGCGTCCTCAATCCGCTTCAGCAGGAGCTCCGCGGCGTATTTCCCCACCTCGTAGGCGGGCTGCCGCACCACGGTGAGCGGGGGATTGAACACGCTCGAGAGCGGCAGTTCGTCGAAACCCACGATCGCGATCTGCTTCGGAATCCTCAACCCGCGGGCGGCAATGGCCTCGAGCGCCCCGGCCGTCATCAGCCCGTTGCAGGCGAAAAGCGCCGTGGGCGGATCGTCCAGGGACAGCAGCTCATGCGCGAGGGTCTGTCCGCTTTCCTGCTTGAAGTCACCGAAACGGATCAGCTCCGCCTTGACCGGCAGGCCCGCCTGCGCGTGCGCATCCTTGTAGCCGCGCAGACGCTCGCGGCCGGTGGAAGAGTCCGCCGGGCCGCCGATCAGTCCGATCCGCTTGTGCCCCTGGGCGATGATATGCTCCACCGCCTTCAGGGCGCCCGTGTGGTTGTCCACCTCGACCTTGTCGAGGTTGCCACTGGAAAGGCTCCGGTCCACGCAGACCACCGGGGTCCCCGTGCGCACCACCTGCAGCACCGCTGGATCGTTCTCATGGATCGGGGGCAGGATGATGCCGTCGACCGATTCCGACTGCATGACGTCCAGGTAGAAGCGTTCCTTAGCCTCGTCCTCGTCATAATTGCAGAGCAGCACCGCGTAATTGCTCTTGTAGGCCACATCCTCGACCCCGCGCGCCAGGTCGGCGAAGAAGGTGTTCTGGATGTTGGGAATGATCAGGCCCAGCAGATGGCTGCTGCTGTCCCGGGTGCGCAACCGGCGTGCGACCCGGTTGGGCTTGTAGCCCAGTTCGCGCATCGCCTTGAGCACGCGGGCCTGGGTCTCGGCGCCGATCTTGCCGGTCTGGTTGATCGTGCGCGAGACGGTCGAGATGTTCACCTTCGCGCGACGGGCTACATCGATCAGGCTGGAGGGCTTCTTCATGGGTGGGTTTCGCGACAGTCTTAACGCGGAGCGACAACTTGCGTTCATCCCCCAGCGCAAGCAAGGCACGAATTGGATAGACATCGCCAACCGAATTAGGCAAACGTTTGCACGAAGTTACCCCACCGCTCTGCCCCAAGCCCGGTCACTTTAGTCATGCCTTCCTTTCCAAACCCGGACATCCTGCCCGACGTTACCCCACCCATCACATGAGCAAACCCTCCCACGCGCCCTCCACCCGTATCGCTGAGTTCCAGCTCTCGCATGCCCGCAATGGCCCCCATCTCCCGCTGCCCGTGAGCATGCCCGGCTGGCCTTTCCACACAATCGGCCAGTGGAAGCAGGACGTGAATGCCGCGGCGGAGGCTTGGCGGAGGGATTTCCGGGAATGGCGCGACGAACATCTCATCCGCATGGGCTACAGCGGCGCGAACTACGAGCGCCCTGAGTTCCATTGGACGCAGCGAAACTTCGTCCATGCCCAGATGATGGTCGAGGACCGGTATTTCTACGACCCGGTGAAGCGCTGCTACACGGTTGACCGCTACCTCGACGACTTGGAGCGGCGCTACGGGGGCATCGACAGCGTGCTGATCTGGTATGTATATCCCAACATCGGCATCGACGACCGCAACCAATTCGATTTGGCCGCCGACCTGCCCGGTGGCCTGGCCGGTCTTAAGCACGCGGTCGCCGACTTCCACCGCCGCGGCGTAAAGGTGTTCATCCCAGCAAAGCCGTGGGACAGCGGCACCCGGCCCCAGGGCCTGCCCGACTGGGAGGCTATTGCACGCCTGGCCAAAGCGATCGGCGCCGACGGGATCAACGGCGATACCTTCAGCGGGGTGCCTCGCGCGTTTTTTGACGCGGCGGAAAAGCAGCACCATCCCCTCGTCTTCGAACCCGAGGGTGTGCCGCTCTCCGACGAGGCGCTGGCCTGGAACCTCCAGAGCTGGGGCAAGCTGCTGCCCGATCAGGTCGTCCTGCCCGTCAGCAAGCTGAAATGGCTCGAGCCGCGGCACATGTCGAACACCGAGAACCGCTGGGGCCGGGACCGCACCAATGATTTCCACTACATCTTCTTCAACGGCACCGGCTACAACTCCTGGGAGAACATCTGGGGCCTCTGGAACCAGTTCACGCCGCGGGACGCCGCCGCCCTCCGCCGGATCGCGCACCTTTATCGGAATTTCCCGGCGCCACTCGTGAGCGCCGGCTGGGAGCCCTATGCGCACGCCTGCCAGCACAACGTGTTCGCGTCGATGTTTCCCACCCCGGCCGTCACGCTGTGGACGGTCGTGAACCGCAACGAATACGGCCTTGAAGGCGACCAGCTCCGCGTGACGCACCGGGACGGCCGCAAATATTACGACGCATGGAATGGCACGGAGCTCACGCCCCGGCTGGAGGCCGGTCAGGCGACGCTGGCTTTCCCGATCGAGTCGCGCGGCTTCGGCGCCGTGCTCGCCGTGGAACGCAGCGCCAAGGTCAAACACCTCGCCATCTATCTCCGGGAGCGACGCGCGCTCACGCGCACCCCGCTGCAAGGCCTCTCCGCCGAGTGGCGCTGCCTTCCGCAGAAGATCACGCCGGTCAAAGCGACGCGCCGGGCGGCCCGGGCCCCCGAGGGCATGGTGACCATTCCCGCCGGCGAGTTCGATTTCCGGGTCACGGGCGTCGAGATCGAGGGCTTCACCTGGAACGGGCAGGATGTCCAGTATCCCTGGGAGAAATCCCCGCGCCGCTCCCATGTGCACCGCCTGAAACTGGCCGCCTTTCACCTCGACCGTTTCCCGGTCACCAACGCGCAGTTCCGGGCCTTTATTGCCGCAATCGAATACCGGCCGGCGGACGACCATAATTTCCTCCGCGACTGGAAGCGCGGCGCCCCCCCGCGCGGCTGGGAGAACAAGCCCGTGACGTGGGTTTCGCTGGAGGACGCCCGGGCCTATGCCGCCTGGGCCGGAAAGCGCCTGCCGCACGAATGGGAGTGGCAATACGCCGCCCAAGGCCACGACGGGCGGCTCTATCCGTGGGGCAACACCTGGAACCCGGCCAACATGCCGGCTCCCAATCGCGGCCGCACGCTCGTGCCACCGGCCGACGTCGATGCGCATCCGGGCGGATCAAGTCCGTTCGGTGTCATGGATCTCGTCGGCAACGTCTGGCAGTGGACCGATGAATTTGTGGACGAGCATACGCGGGCGGCGGTGCTGCGGGGCGGCAGCGCCTACCAGCCGCAAACCTCCCACTGGTATTTCCCGCAGGCCTACCAGCTCGACCAGCACGGCAAATACCTGCTCATGTCCCCCGGCAAGGATCGCAGCGGCATGGTCGGCTTCCGCTGCGTGGTCGACGCAGGCTGAAACTTCCGCAAGCTCACCCCATGCGCAGCAAGCTGTTTGTCCCGGGCTCCCGCCCCGAGCTCTTCCCCAAGGCCCTGGCGAGCCAGGCGGACAGCCTGTCGTTTGACCTGGAGGACGCCGTGCCGGAAAGCGGCAAGGCCGAGGCGCGGCGCCTCGTCGGCCAGGCGCTGCAATCACCCGAATTTGCCGCCTCCAGGAAAATCCTGATCGTGCGCGTGAACAGCCTGGCTTCACCGCATTTCGCCGCGGACCTCGCCGCAGTGGTCGGCCCGCGGCTCGATCTGGTCAACCTGCCCAAGGTCGAATCCGCCGCCGATGTGCGGGCCGCCGCGCAGGCGCTCGCCGCCTTGGAATCGGTGCGAGGCCTCTCCCGCCCCATCGGTATCCTGGCCAACATCGAGTCGCCCCGCGGCCTCCGGCTCGCCGCCGAGATCGCCGGCGCCGACCCGCGCGTCGCCGGCCTGCAGATCGGATATGCCGACCTGATGGAACCGCTTGGCATCGACCGCAGCAATGCGCAGGCCGTCCAGCAAATCCAGTTTGCCGTGCGCCTCGCCGCCGGCGAGGCCGGCCTGTGGGCGTGCGACGCGGCCTATGGAGCCATCAAGGATCTCGAGGGCTACCGGACCGAGGCCCTCGCCGCCAAGCGGATGGGCTACATCGGCAAGAGCTGCATCCATCCGACCCAGATCGCCGTGGCGAATGAAATCTTCCGCCCCACCGACGAGGAGATCGCCTTTGCCCGGCGCGTGGTCGAGACCGCGGAAAAAACCGGCGCCGGCGCCTTCACCGTCGACGACCGGATGATCGACGCGCCCTTCATCAGGCGCGCCCGCGCCGTCCTGGCCATCGCCCAACAGCTCCCGCCCACGGCGTGATTTCACCGCCATGTCCCTGAAAAAGCGCGAATACGACCCCGGCGCCCGCGGCCCGCTGCAGGGGGTTCGCGTGCTCGATCTTTCCCGGCTCTTCGCGGGCAACGTATTGACCCAGGTCCTCGGCGATTTCGGCGCGGAGGTCATCAAGGTCGAGCCGCCCGAGGGTGACACCCTGCGGGCCTGGCAGACCAACGGCGTGTCCACCCACTGGAAAATCTATTCGCGCAACAAGAAGAGCCTCGCCCTCGACCTGCGCAAACCCGCGGCGATCGATCTCATCCGCCGGCTGGTGGCTTCCGCCACGCTTTTCATTGAAAGTTTCCGCCCGGGCATCCTCGAAAAAATGGGGCTCGCCCCCGCCGACCTGCTCATGCTCAACCCGAAACTCGTCATCGTCCGCATCTCCGGCTGGGGCCAGGACGGCCCCTACAGCCAGCGCCCGGGCTTCGGCACGATCATCGAGGGCATGTCGGGCTTCGCCTCCTTCAACGGTTTCGCGGACCGCGAACCCGTGCTGCCGCCCATGTATCTTGCCGACGGCGTCGCCGGGCTCTACGGCGCCTCGGCGGTCATGATCGCGCTCCGCGAGGTGGAGCACAACGGCGGGCGCGGCCAGGTCATCGACCTGCCGCTGCTTGATCCGCTGTTCGCCATTTTAAGCCCGCAGGCGGCCAATTACCGCCTGACCGGCAAGATCAAGCCGCGCACCGGCAGCCGCTCGACCAATTCCGCCCCGCGCAACGTCTACCGCTGCGCCGACGGCAAATACGTCGCCGTGTCCGGCTCGACCCAGGGCATGGCCGAGCGCCTGTTCCGCGCCATCGGCCGCGCCGACCTGATCGAGGACCCGCGCTTCCGCGCAAATGCCGGCCGGGTGAAACACGCCGAGGAGCTTGACGCGATCATCGGCGCCTTCATCGGCCGGCATACCCAGGCGGACGCGGTCGCCTTTTTCGAGAAGGCCGAGGTCACCGTCGGACCGATCTACGACGTGTCACAGATCCTCGATGATCCCCATTTTATCCAGCGGGAGATCGTCGCGGACTATCCCGACGCGGAGACGACCACGCTGCCGATGCACCACGTCGTGCCGCGGCTGCTCGGCACACCCGGCTCCATCCGTTCGCGCGCCCCGGACTTGGGCGAGCACAACCGGGCCCTGCTGGGGGAAATCGGCGTCGACGGCGAAGCCTACGCCCGCCTGCTCGCGGACGGGATCGCGATCGAGGAGCCCGCCCGCCCATGAGCGTCCCGCCGCCCGCCCCGGCCGGCGGCCTGTCCTTCGGGCGCGCGGACCTGCCCGAGAGTGCCCGGCTGCGCTCGGCCATGCTGCTGGTTGGCTCGGGCTACCTGTTCCTCACGCTGTGCGACTATCGCGAGGGCATCGCCAATCTCGCCCTCCGGTTCCTGCTCAAGGACCACCTGCAGCTGACGGCCAGCCAGCTGGCCGGCTTCTTTTTCGTCACCAAGCTCGCCTGGTATTGCAAGCCCTTCGCCGGCCTTCTGGTCGACAACGTCCGGCTCGGCGGCACGCGCCGCCTGGGTTATCTGGTCGTCTTTTCCGCCGTGGCCGGCGCCCTCTGGCTGGCGCTGGCGCTGGTGCCGCCCACCTATGCCGCCATGCTCTGGCTGGTGCTGGCGGTGAACTTCGCGCTGATGATGGTGCATACGACCCTGGGCGGCATGCTGGTCGAGGTGGGCCAGGCCTTCAGCGCCACCGGCCGCATCAGCGCGGTCCGCAGCGGCACCGAGAGCCTCGGCTGGCTGGTGACCGGCCTGGCCAGCGGCTGGGTTGCCACGCATCTGCTGCAGCATGGCTTCCTGATCAACGCGGCGCTCATGGCCATCCTGGCGGTCATTTTCGTGCGAGTGCTGCGCGAAAACCGCGCCGCGGCGTCCGGACCCAAGTGGACCTTTGCGCAGTTCAAGGAACTGTTCCGGCTCCGCTCGCTTTGGGTGGCGGCCGGGTTTTGGGTGCTGGTGAAGTTTTCCCCGGGATTCGGCACGCCGCTGTTCTACCACCAGAGCGAGACCCTCGGGTTCTCGCCTCGGTTCATCGGTTATCTCGGCTTTGTGGCGGCGGCCTCGGGCCTGCTGGGCAGCATCTGTTACATGCGGCTCTGCCGGCTGATTCCGCTCAGCCGGCTGCTGTGGCTCGGGGTCACGCTGCATGCAGTTTCCTCGCTCGCCTACTTCGGTTACCGGTCGACCGGCGCAGCGCTGGCCATCGAGGCGCTCTACGGGCTTTGCACGGCCCTGGCCCTGATGCCGATCTTCGACCTGCTGGCCCGCGCCACACCCAAGAATTTTGCCGCGCTCGGTTATGCCCTCATCTTCAGCCTGGGCAGCCTGTCGGTATCGGGCTCCGACGTGCTGGGCTCCTGGATCTACGAGCAACTCGGCCGCAGCTTCGCGGGCATGATCCTGCTGAACTCGGGCACCTCCGCCCTGGTGTTGGTGGCAATCCCCTTCCTGCCCAGCCTGCTGGTGGCGCACCGGGATGGCGACGCCCCGGCGGGTCAGGCGTAGAACCCGAACTTTTGTCGCGCCCCGCAGGCTCAGCCGGCGAAAACCCGGCGGGCCGACATCATCAGGTTCGCCGGTGCCTCGCGTAGCGCCTGCGCAAGCGGCGTGCCGGGCGGAGTGATGACATGCAGCTTCAGCCCCGGCCGCGCCGCCGCGGCGACCTGGCCGGCGAATACGTGCACCTTCTTCCCGAGCGCCAGTGCGCGCGCCGTGACCGCACCCGGCCCCTTTCCTTCGAGCGAGCTTTCGTCGAAGCGGCCCTCGCCGGTGATGACGATGTCGGCGGCCGCAAGCTTTGACTCCAGATCGAGCCACGCCGACACCAGGTCGAAGCCCGGCAGCAGTTTTGCCCCCGCCGCCGTCATCAGGCCGAACGCAATCCCACCCGCCGCACCGGCACCCGGCACGTCTTTCAACGCCGGTGCCTGGCCACAATGCCGGCAAAGCAGGTCCGCCAGCCGGGCGCTCTCGCTTTCGAGCCGGGCATGATCCGCCGTGAGCAGACCCTTTTGCGGACCATAAACCGCGGCAGCCCCGCGCGGACCGAGCAGCGGATTGGTGACATCGCAGGCGATATAAACCGGCGGGAAAGTCGCCGGTATCCGGCCCGTGAATCCGGCGATCCGGGACCACCGTTCAGGCGTCGGCCCGATCGCAGCCCCCTGCTCGTCAACCGGTGTCATTCCCAAGGCCGCTAGCGCACCGAGACCCAGGTCGTTGGTCGCGCTGCCACCCACGCCGAGCAGGATCGCCACGGCGCCGGCGTCCGCGGCCTCGCGCATCAGCTCACCTGTGCCGAAGGTCGTGGTCTGCCAAGGGTCGCGTTGCTCCTGCGGCAACAAGGCAAGCCCGCTGATGGCGGCCATTTCAATCACCGCCACCGTCGCACCCGGCGCCGACGCCGCCGGCAGATGCAGTCGGGCGCGGGCCCCGGCCGGGATGACCGGCACCGGCACCAACCCAAACCCGGCCGGCCGGCGTTCCCCGCGCGGTCCGGTAGCCATGACGGTTACTTCGCGTCCGCCGGCTGTCTGCGTGAGAATTGTCGCGAACCCTTCGCCCCCATCCGCCAGCGGCGCGAGATCGAGCACCCACCCCGGCTGTTGCTCGCGCAAGGCGGCGGCCACGACCTCCCCCGCCTGCTGCGCGGTCAGGGCATCCTTGAATTTGTCGAAGGCGAGCAGAACGCGAGTCATGGCACCATGCCCGGGAAAACGTAGGCCTGGATCATCACGAAGACGCCGACCAGCGCCGCCAGCGCCAGGCTGTGCCAGAACACGGCGCGGAGAATTTTTCCTTCTTCCCCGTGCTGACCGGTGGCGACGCTGGCAACCACGATGCTTTGGGCATCGATCATCTTGCCCATGACGCCGCCCGTGCTATTCGCCGCGGCGGCCAGCACCGGGGAAATGCCGACCTGCTGTGCGGTCACCTGCTGCAGGTTGCCGAACAGCACATTGGACGCGGTGTCACTGCCGGTCAGGGCCACGCCGAGCCAGCCGAGCAGCGGCGAGAAGAACGGAAAAAACCAGCCGGTGCTGGCAAAGGCCAGGCCCAGCGTCGAGTCGAGCCCCGCAAAACGCGACGTGAACGCCAGCGCCAGCATGCCCGAGATGGTGAGCAGGGACAGACGCACCCGCCAGATCGTGCGGCCGTAGATGCGGATCAGTTCCACGGGACGCAGACCCAGCAGCCACCCGGCGATGAGTGCCGTCAACAAGGGCGCGGTGCCCGTGGCCGAGAGCAGGTTGAAGACATACACTGCGCTCTCCGCCCGGGGCTCGGGCGCCAGCGGCGGCGCCTTGAAGACGGCCCCGTCCAGAAACGGCACGGGAAACTTCGGCGACCAGAGCGTATTGAGGGCCGCCTTCGTGGCGGGCAAAGCCCAGATCAAGACCACCACGGTCAGGATTACCCAGGGCATCCAGGCCCGGAAGATCACCGCACCCGATGGGCGGGCCGCCTGACCGGCCGCCGCCTCGTCTGGGAAACGCCAGGTCGTGCGCGGCTGCCAGAAACGCAGCAGAACCAACAGCGCGCCGATGGACGCCAGCGCGCTCGCCGTGTCCACCAGCCACGGACCGTGATAGTTGCTGACGAGGAACTGCACGCTGGCAAAGCTCAGGCCGCCGACGAAGCACGCGGGCCAGACTTCCCGCATCGCGCGCCAACCGGTCATCGCCGCCACCAGCCAGAAGGGAATCAACAGGCTGAAGAATGGCAGTTGCCGGCCGGTCATCGCGCTGAGCTCGAGCAAAGGCAGGCCCGTGACCTGCGCCAGCGAGACGATCGGGATGCCGAGCGAGCCGAACGCCACCGGCGCCGTGTTGCCGATCAGGGCCAGCATCGCGGCCAGCAACGGCCGGAAGCCGATCCCGATGAGCATCGCCGCGGAGATGGCCACCGGCGCCCCGAAGCCCGCCGCCCCCTCGATGAACGCCCCGAAGCTGAACGCGATCAGCAGCGCCTGGATGCGCCGGTCGGCGGAGAGGCCGGCAATGGACTGCCGGACGATGTCGAACTGCCCGGTCTTCACCGTGATGTCGTAAAGGAAGACCACATGCAGGATGATCCAGCCGATCGGCATGAGGCCGAAGAGCGCGCCATAGGCCGAGGCCGCGAGCGCCATCGGTGCCGGCATGTGGTAGACAAAGACCGCGGCCAGGTGCACTGACACCAGGCTGATGAGCACTGCCCAATGGGCCCGCACCTTGAGGAACGCCAGCAGACCGAGCAGCACCACCAAAGGGGCGGCCGCCACCAGCGTGGAGGCCGCGAGGCTTCCGCCCAACGGGGTGTAATTCTGTGTCCAGGTCATGGTTCGGGGTGAGGCCGGCGCGGGACCCGGCGAGGCTTACGGCGCACCCACCCGGCGGCAAGCCGGGATGCAAACCTCCCCCGCGCAGGCCGGCCCGCATGCCCGGCGGCCGATCGGCTACTTCTTCGGAAACGGTGCCGCCGTCTCGCGCTTGAGCTCGCGGGTCATCAGGGCGTGGAGCGCGTCGGCAGGCTTCTTGCCCTGATAGAGGATGGCGTAGACCTCGGCGAGGATCGGCGCGGTGATGCCGCGCTCCTGGCAAAGCCCGTAGAGCGCCTCGGTGCTGCGGTGACCCTCGACCACCGTCTTGCGGCCGGCGAGGAGCTCGGTGACGGACTTGCCCGCGCCGATCATCTCGCCGAACTCGCGGTTGCGGCTCCAGGTGCCGTGGCTGGTGGCCACGAGGTCGCCGAAACCGCTCAGGCCGTAGAAGGTCTCGGGCTTCGCCCCGAGCGCCACGCCGACGCGCAGCATCTCGGTCACGGCGCGGGTCAGCAGCGCGGCCTTGGCATTGTCGCCGAGCTTCTGGCCGTCGCACAACCCGGCGGCGATGGCGTAGATATTCTTGAGGCTGGCGCCGTATTCGGCCCCGGCGAGATCGTCGCTGGTATAGATGCGCAGCGTGGTCCCGCTCATGGCCGCCTGCACCTTGGGCACGAACTCGTCGGCCCGCTGCGCCGCCATGACCATCGCGGCCGGCAGGCCGCGGGCCACCTCGCCGGCGTTGGTCGGGCCGGTCAGCGTGCCGCAGTTCAGGCCGGGCAGCACCTGCCCCATGACCTCGCTGGGCCGGAGGTGGGTGCCGATCTCGAGCCCCTTGACCAGGCTGAGGAAAAGCTGGAGCCGCGACGTGTCGTGCAACACCGCGCGCATCTGCTCGCACCATGCGCGCAGGGATTGCGACGGGCAGGCGATGAGGGCGACGTCCGCCTCGAGGAGCGCAGACCTCAGGTCGGCCGTGACGAGGAGTCCGTCGGGCAGGCGGACCCCGGGCAGGTAATCGCGGTTTTCGCGCGCGGCCAGGATCTGCGCGGCGTGCTCCGTCCGGCGCGGGACGAGCGTGGTGTGCTGGCCGCGGCGGGCCAGGTGCACGGCCATCGCGGTGCCCCAGGCGCCCGCACCGATGACAGCGAAATTAAGGGGGCGCGGGTCGGGCATGAGGCGGGCCGTCAGGTTTTGAGGAAGCCGGGGATTTTTTCGCCGGCGAGCATAGCATCGAAATTTTCCCGGGCGTTGACCAGCTCGAACCGGCTGCCGGACACCAGCACCTCGGCCGCCATGCCGCGGGTGTTGTAGCGGCTGGCCATGGTGTAGCCGTAAGCGCCGGCGCTCATGAAAGCGACAAACTCGCCCTCACCCACCGTCTGTAGCGTGCGGTCCTTGGCGAAGCAGTCGCCCGACTCGCAGATCGGCCCGACGATGTCGGCCTTGAGCGCGGGACGCGCGGAGTCGCGCACCAGCGGGACCAGCTCATGGTAGGCCTCATACATGGCCGGGCGCACGAGATCGTTCATCGCCGCGTCGATCACGAGGAAATTCTTGTTCGAGCCGCGCTTGAGGTATTCGACGCGGGAGAGCAGCACGCCGGCGTTGCCGACGAGGAAGCGGCCGGGCTCGAGGAGGATCTTGAGGCCGAGCGGAGCGAGCAGCGGCTTGAGCGCGGCGCCGTAGGCCTCGGGCGTGAGCGGACGCTCGCCCTCGGGCTTGGCGCTCCACCACGCGGCGTCGCCGCTGGCGAGCGCGTCCTGATAGATGATGCCGATGCCGCCGCCGACGCTGAAATAGGTGATGCCGTAGGTCCGCTTGAGCTGCTCGACGAAGGGGATGACCTTCTTCACGGCCTCGACGAACGGCTCGGCGGAGGTCAGCTGCGAGCCGATGTGCATCTGCACGCCCTTGATCTCGAGATGCGGATACTTGGCGGCGGCGGCATAGGCCTCGGCGGCCACCTTGAGCGGGATGCCGAACTTGTTGTCGCTCTTGCCGGTGGTGATCTTGGCGTGGGTCTTGGCGTCGACGTCGGGGTTGACGCGGATGGCGATGGGCGCCTTGCGGCCGAGCTGGCCGGCCACGTGGTTGATGCGCGCGAGCTCGGGCTCGCTCTCGACGTGGAAGCCGAACACGCCCGTCTCGAGCGCGAGCTTGATCTCGGCCTCGGTCTTGCCGACGCCCGCGAACACGCTGCGGGCCGTGCTGCCACCGGCGGCCACCACACGCTTCAGCTCGCCGCCGCTGACCAGGTCGAAGGAGGCGCCGAGGTTCGCGAAGAGGCGCAGGACGGCGAGGTTGGAGTTCGCCTTCATCGCGTAGCAAATCTGGAGGTCGAGCCCGCCCAGGCTGGCAGCCAGCCGGCGGTAATTATCCTCGATGGTCTTGGCACTGTAGACGTAGGTCGGCGTGCCGTGGAGCCGGGCCACCGCCGTCAGGTCGACGGATTCGCAGTGCAGTTTCTGGCCGGTGTAGTGGAAGTGGTGCATCGAGGTAAAGTGAGCGTGAAAGGAGTCCAGATAGCCAGATTCCCCTTGAGTGGAAGCGCTATTTTCCGATGTAACTGGGCCATGTCCTACGCCTTCCGCCGCCTGCTGAACCACCTGCCGATCGCCCTCGGTATGCGGAGCGACAAGCGCCTGCGGACGGCCAAGGTGAAACACGCCCAATTCGCCTGTTATCTGGAGGAAACGGGCTTCCGGACGCACAATGTCGACCGTTATGAGCGCAGCCTGCGCCGCCGGCGTGTCGCGAAGGGCCTGTTCCTGTGGGCGACCGCGTTTGGCGTCGCCTGGATCGTGCTCGAGAGCGCGCGGGCCGTGATGCTGTTCTGAGCGGCCGGTCTGGGCCGTTTGGCTAGGGCTTGGTCCCTTGACCGAGGTTGGCCCTTCGCCCTTGTTAAAGGCGAAACATGGAAGCGCTCGCCATCCTCTTTGTCTTTGCCGTAGCCGTCATCATCTTTGTCGTCACTTGGTTCAGCGTCTCCAACAGTCCGCGCAATGCGGTGGCGGAACTGGACCAGCTGGAGGAATACCGCGACGCACTCCACCGGAAGGCGCTGCGCGCCCAGCTGGAGCGCTGGGATGACACCATGCTGGACCGGCTGGCCGAGGAGCTCCAGGACGTCGAGCTCCGGATCGAAAAACTCGCCTTGAGTGATCAGCCGGTCTTCGCGGGCCGCCGCAAAGCAGGTTGACCGCCGGCGGGACACCGTGGCTTAGTGCCGGCCCGTGCAACCCACTGCCGAGCTTTACCCGTGGTTCTCCGTCGCCGCCATCGCGTGGGGCGTGCTGGACTGCTTCTTCGGCTACAAGGTCTTCAAGATCACGCTGGCGCTGATTGGTGGTTTGATCGGCGCGGTCGCCGCCCATGCCGCGGCCACCGCCGCCGGGCTCGGCCCCGGAGGCGTGACCGCCTCTCTGATCGTGGGCGGCCTGCTGGGCGCCGGCCTGGCGTTCCTGATGTATATCGCCGCGGTGTTCGTGGCTGGTTTCGGATTCGGCGCCACGCTCGGGATCCTGCTGCTGGCCAATTACCACCACATGGTCGCCCTGCTCAGCGGTTGCGTGCTGGGCATCATCGGCGGTTTCCTGGCCGTGAAGGTCCAGCGGATCCTGATCATGCTGTCCACCGCCCTGCTCGGGGCGTTCCGCGCGGTGCTCGCACTGGCCTACTTCACCAACTCGATCGACTGGCTGTATTATTTCCGGCAGCCCGACCAGCTGCCCGCGCTGATCGACAGCAACCCCTGGATGTTTCCCTCGATCCTCGCGCTGGCCGCCGTCGGGGTCATCGCCCAGTTCGAGCTCGGCGGCAGCGGCGCGAAAAAGAAATCCAAGGACAAGGAGGAGTAAACTTGCCGCGCCCGGCCCGTGGCGCAATATGCGGGGCAATGAAGAAGTTTCTTGCCCCGTTTTTCCTGGTTTCCCTGCTGGCCCTGTTCGGCGCCGGCTGCAGCAGCTCCAACACCATCACGGCCGGCCTCCGGGTCGAGTTGACCGGCCTCGCCCACGCCGCCGACGGCACCACCCGGGCCGACTGGCGCGTGGTGAATCCGAATGTGGTTCCCTACCTGCTGGCCCAGTCCAGCCACCGCGTGTATCTCGACGGCGTGCTGATCGGCACCATCAAGGACAAGGACGCAATGGCGCTCCCCGCCAACAACCACTCGGCGCGGTCCACCACCTTGGCCACCGCCGGTCCGGCGGCCGAGCGCACGCTGGCGGCCGCCGCCGCGGCCAAGTCCGCCTCCTACCGCATCGAGTCGGACATTATCATCCGGCTTTACGGCGACTCGACGGAGCGCAGCGGCCTGTCATCGACCGGCACGGTGCCGGTCACGACCAAATAAAAAAGCGGCACCGGGGTAACCCGGGGCCGCCGTGGAAGAAAGCCGGACCGGTCAGGCGGCCAGCCGCATGGCGGGCGCCTTGGCGGAGCGAACGTTCAGCCGGACCGGGAAGCGGATCGGACGGACCAGCGTCAGGGCGCGCGGGGCGCGGCTGTATTGGTCGATCGTCCAGGCCACGAGGCCGGTGGTGAACATGATGGCGGTGAAGTCGGCGGCGTCGAAGTGACGACCGCTCGCGAGGGACGCGAAGCCCAGGAGGGTCGCGGTGAGAACGGAGATAAGAGCGGTTTTCATGGGATCAGTGGGTTGATGCCATAAAAACACGGCTGCCGCGCGGAAGTTGCAGAATCGCGCAAGTGGCTGTCCTGGCGCCGGTCTGTGACCGGCCCGACGATGAACGAACTCAGGCTCCGCCGCCGGCCGCCGCATTCGAGGCGGGCTGGAACCGGGACTTGAAGAGGGCCGCGACGTAATCGCGGTTCATGCGGGCGATGAAGTCGTGCGAGATGAGCTTCGGGCAGACGGCGCTGCACTCGTATTGGTTGGTGCAGTTGCCGAAGCCGGCCTCGTCCATCGTCTGCACCATCGCGAGCACGCGCTTGTCGCGCTCGGGCTGACCCTGCGGCATGAGGCCGAGGTGCGAGACCTTGGCCGCGACAAAGAGCATCGCGCTGGCGTTCTTGCACGCCGCGACGCAGGCGCCGCAGCCGATGCAGGTCGCCGCGTCCATCGCGAGGTCGGCGTCTTCCTTCGGCACGGGGATGCTGTTGGCATCGGGCGCCGCGCCGGTGCGGACCGAAATGAAGCCGCCGGCCTGCTGGATCTTGTCGAAGGCGGCACGGTCGGTGACGAGATCCTTCTGAATCGGGAAGGCCTTCGCGCGGAAGGGCTCGACGACGATCGTGTCGCCCTCCTGGAAGCTGCGCATGTAGAGCTGGCAGGTGGCGATGCCCTTGCCCGGGCCGTGGGGCTTGCCGTTGATCGTGCAGGAGCAGGTGCCGCAGATGCCCTCGCGGCAGTCGTGCGCAAACGCGATCGGCTCGTCGCCCTTGACCGTGATCTCGTCGTTCACGACGTCGAGCAGCTCGAGGAACGACATGTCCGGGTTCACGTCCTTCGCCGGGTAATCGACGAACCTGCCGGGGGCGGCGGGACCGGCCTGGCGCCAGACGCGGAGGGTGACGGAGAAGAGTTTCTTGCTGGTGGGAGCGACCATGGCGGGATTCCTCGGCTTACTTGTAGGAGCGGACGCTCATCTTGGTGAACTCGTAGTTGAGGGGCTCGGTGTTGCGCAGCGGGGTCTTGCCCTCGCCCTGGTATTCCCAGGCGGCCACGTGGGCGTATTTCTCGTCGTCACGCTTGCACTCGCCGTCCGGCCACTGGTGTTCCTCGCGGAAGTGGCCGCCACAGCTTTCCTCGCGGGTGAGCGCATCGCGGCAGAGCAGCTCGCCGAGCTCGATGAAGTCGGAGACGCGGCCGGCCTGCTCGAGCGACTGGTTGAGTGTGTCGGCGGAGCCGGGGACCTTGACGGTGGCGTTGAACTCCTCCTTCAGCGCAGGGATCTTCTGGAGCGCGGCCTCGAGACCCTCCTTGGTCCGCGCCATGCCGCAGTGCTCCCACATGATCTTGCCGAGGCGTTTGTGGAAATGGCTGACCGGCTGGCTGCCCTTGTTCGACAGGAACTGCTTCGTCATGCCCGTGACGTTTTCCTCGGCCTGCTTGAACTCGACACGGTCGGTCGCGGGACGCGAACCCGGCTTCTGGTCGGCAAGGTAATTGCCGATGGTGTAAGGGAGGACGAAGTAACCGTCCGCCAGGCCCTGCATGAGCGCCGAGGCGCCGAGGCGGTTGGCGCCGTGGTCGGAGAAGTTGGCCTCACCGAGCACGAACAGGCCCGGGATGTTGGACATCAGGTTGTAGTCCACCCACAGGCCGCCCATCGTGTAGTGGACGGCCGGAAAGATGCGCATCGGCGTCTGGTAGGCGCTCTCGGCGGTGATCTCGTGGTAGATGTCGAACAGGTTGCCGTAGCGCTCGCGCACGGCGGGCTCGCCGAGGCGGTTGATGGCATCGGAGAAATCGAGGTAGACACCGAGGCCGGACTCGCCGACGCCGCGACCCTCGTCACACATACGCTTGGCGGCGCGAGAGGCGACGTCGCGCGGGCAGAGGTTGCCGAAGCTCGGGTAAATGCGCTCGAGATAGTAGTCGCGGTCGGCCTCGGCGATGTCGGCGGGCTTCTTGAGACGGTCCTCCTTGCGCTTCGGCACCCAGATGCGGCCGTCATTGCGGAGGGATTCCGACATGAGCGTGAGCTTGGACTGGTAGTCGCCGCTCACCGGGATGCAGGTCGGGTGGATCTGCGTGTAGCAGGGATTCGCGAGACAGGCGCCGCGCTTGTAGGCGCGCCAAATGGCGGTGGCGTTGGAACCGCGCGCGTAAGTCGAGAGATTGAAGACGTTGCCGTAGCCGCCGGTGGCAAGCACGACGGCGTCGGCGCTATGGCGGGTGACCGCGCCGGTGATGAGGTCGCGGACGATGATGCCCTTGGCGTGGCCGTCGACGACGACGAGGTCGAGCATCTCGGAGTTGGTGTGCAGCTGGATGCTGCCGTCCCCGACCTTGCGCGACAGCGCGCTGTAGGCGCCGAGGAGAAGCTGCTGGCCGGTCTGGCCGCGGGCGTAGAAGGTGCGGGACACCTGGGCGCCGCCGAAGGAGCGGTTGGCGAGCAGGCCGCCATATTCGCGGGCGAAAGGCACGCCCTGCGCGGCGCACTGGTCGATGATGTTGACCGAGACCTCGGCGAGGCGATGGACGTTGGCCTCGCGGGCGCGGTAGTCGCCGCCCTTCAGCGTGTCGTAGAATAGCCGGTGGACCGAGTCGCCGTCGTTCTGGTAGTTCTTGGCGGCGTTGATGCCGCCCTGGGCGGCGATGGAGTGGGCGCGGCGCGGGCTGTCGTGGAAGACGAAGCTCTTCACCTTGTAGCCGAGCTCGGCGAGCGTGGCGGCGCAGGAGGAGCCGGCGAGGCCCGCACCGACGACGATGACCTCGTATTTCCGCTTGTTGGCCGGGTTGACGAGCTTGATCTCCGTCTTGTGCTTGCGCCACTTGTCGGCGAGCGGGCCGGAGGGAACCTTGGATTCGAGTTTGGCCATGGCGGAAAGGTCAGGCAGCGAGCTTCACGAAACCGCCGAGCACGGCGAGCGGGATGGCCGCGTTGAGGAGGAAATAAATCCAGCAGTAGGCGACGGCGAAACGCTCGAGGCCGCGCGTCCACTTCTCGTTCTTGAGGCCGAGGCTCTGGCACAGGCTCACCACGCCGTGGGCCAGATGGTAGCTGAGGATGCCAACCGCGACGATGTAGAAGACCGAGACCAGCACGTTGCTGAACCCCTGCACCACCATGGTGTGGACGTCACGCACCTTGGTCATGCCGTCGGCGAGGGTGAAGGTGTGCTCGCTCCACTCGGGGTGGCCGGCGCGGACGGTGAAATGCGCAAGGTGGAAAAGGATGAAGGCCAGCACGACGATGCCGGTGCGGGCCATGACGCGGGAGGCCAGCGTCGCGCGGTTGACGTGATCGGCGCCGTAGGCGTGCGGACGGGCGGCGCGATTCTCCAAGGTGAGCTGGATCGCCAGCCAGACGTGGATGAGAAGGCAGAGCAGCAGAAAGCCGCGGATGAGCCAGAGGCCGGCTCCGAGCGATTCCAGCATGTGGCCGTAGGCGTTGATCTTGGCCGGCGGCAGGAAGATCTGCAGGTTGCCGACGAGGTGGCCGGTGACGAAACCGAACAACACCAACCCGGTGAGGGCCATCAGGAATTTTCTTCCGATGGACGACTGAAAGAGTGAACCGAGCAGATTCATCGCGTGGGGGCTGGAAGGCGTGGCGGGTGTGCGGGCGGACTGACGGTGGTAGGTAAACCAATCCCGCCGAACAATGTAAAGGCCTCGCCGGCCCGGCCGACCGATTAATTAGGGGGCCTAAATCGATTGAGAAGGCCGGCCGCCGGGGGTTCCAGACCTACGGACTGCGTGTCACCGGCAGGCGGGGCTGGTTGCGCGCCCGGGCCTGCTCGATCAGCAGCATTTCGTCGGGCAACATCCGGTCGGCGGAAGCCCGGTTGAGCAGCTCTTCGCTTTCCCGGGCCCGGCCGGCTTCGGACAACATCAGGCCGCAAGCGAGGGCGTAGCGGGGCTCGGCAAAGGCGTCCGCTGGCAGCGCGGCCAGCAACGGCAGGGCCTCCGCCAGCCGCTGGCCGCGCCACAGCGCCAAGGCATGCGCCACCACGGCGCCGGTGGCGGCCGGTTGCTGGCGCACAAGTTCGGCCGTCACCGCAACGGAGGGCGCTCCGCGTTTCTGCAGGAGATGCCCCATGATCGCCGCCTCGGTCTGCACCTGGGCGTCCCCGGGCGCGGCCCGGCTCCAGCGCTGGTAGATCTGCCAGAGCTGCTCGGCCTCGCCGTGCGCGAGCGCCTGGGAGATGAGCCGGCGCCAGGCCCAGGTTTCGCCGGCGAAGGCGCGCGTGATGGCCGCCAGCACCTGCTGTTGCTCCTCGGGCCAGTTCCACGCCTCGCTCAACCGCAGCGCCATCCGCAGGGCCGGCAACGAGGCTTGGCAGAACTCAAGCACGGACGCCCACCGGCTGGCTTGGGCCGGCGGCGACAGCTGGCCGCGATTCTCGCGCGCATCAAAAGCGCCGTTCACCGCCAGAGGCGGCAGGGCACCCCAGGCTCCGGCGAGCAAAAGCTGCCGGAGATGCGGCCAGTCGGCCGTTTGGAGCGCCGCCTCACTCGCCGCCGCCGTAACCAGACGCGATTGGCGGATTTTCTCCGGCAGACTGTCGAGCCACTCAAAGCCCGCCGCGGCGCGGCCGTTCAGCATAAGCCAGGACAGCAGCGCGCCCGCGTCCTCCGCCTCCGGCGCCGGCTGGCGCATCGCAAACGAGACCAGGCGCTCCACCGGATCATCGATCCTGGGGGAATCGAAGGTCGGGCCCCGGGCCGGAGTCAGCTCCGCCGCCAGTTGCTGGAAAGCGGTGGCACGTTCCCGCGTGGGTCGCGGCCAGCGGCGTGCCATGTCGTTGAGCAGTTCAACCACCGCACGGATACGCACCGGCTCCGAGCGAGCGAGACCGATCAACGCCGTGCGCCCCGCCTCGGCGAGGGTCGGATCGGCCGACTGCAGCCGCGCAATGGCGAGGTTGAGCTGCACGCGCTGATCCGCCGGCTCGAGCCGGGCCAACTCGGTCAACGCCGCCTCCAAGGCCCGGGTATCGCGGGTTACCAACGCCAGCCCGGAGGAAAGCCTGTAATAAGCCGCATCCGTCCGGCCCAGCTGGCGCAACTGCTCCAGAGCCTGGCGGGCCGCCGCAAAATCTCCGAAACGCAGCGCCGCCCCGGCCAACCCCAGTAGGTTTCGCGGATCCGCCGGATCGGCCTCCGCGATCTCTCTCCATGCCTCCAAGCCTTGCCGCTGCCCCAGACGCTCGAGAAAATTTGCCAGCCGGCGTCTGGCCTCCCAGTTCTGTGGATAGAGCTGAACGGTCTGTTCAAGGATCAGCAGAGCCCTACGGTAGTCACCCGATTTTTCATAACCTTCAGCTTCGTTGAGGCTCCTCCCCTGCCTCCATTTACGAATTTCAGGCCATGCAAGGTAGTAACCAGTCAGCAGAAGTAAAAATGAACAAACAATACCTAAACATATTATTTTCAGCCTCTTCCAATAAATATCCGCAGCCTTTTTGGCCTCAATTTCCGACTCAGTTGTATTTTTTGGTAAAACACGCTTCACGCGGATATTTGGTCTGGCGTATCACCTAGTTAATTCTAGGTATTATCACCTAGATGAAAAACGACCCCCTACTCAAGCCAATACAGCGGCGCACCCTCCCGGTGCGCAAGCTCGTGTTTCTTGCGGGGGTATTGCTGGCCGCCGTGGTCATCCAGGCACAGACCGCGGTGACCGGCATCACCTATGGCACCGCCACCAACGCCGCAAACACCTCCCAGGGCGGCATCAATTACGACAACCGCTTCACACCGGTCAGCACCGTGACCACGGGGTTGGGGGACTACCGCTTCGACGGCCCTCTGGCGACCAACGTCTTCGCCCGCCGCAACACCGATTCGGGCGGCAACGGCACGCCCAACCAGAGTTCGGACAACCCGAACAACACCACGATCATCTACCAGTATGATTCCGGCAACAACCGCAACTACGGCACCTACGAACCCTCCCTCGAGGAAGTCTTCCTGAGCGGCAACCTGCACACCGGTATCCGCAATCCTTTCGCCAACGGCGCCGGCACCGCCACCAACAGCAACATCGAGCGCCTCGATTTTTATTTTTCCGGCGGCTACACCGTCCAGGCCAACGATGCCCTCGTGTTCTTCGACGTCGAGAATGCCGGCAACTTCGGCGACGGGTTCCGCATCGCCGCCTTCACCTCGGTCGGCACGGTTAACGGGGCCACCAACGCGCCCACCACCTACGCCAACTCCGGCCTGCTGGTGCCCGCCGATTCCTTCGGCGGCCCGATCGACAACCCGCTGGGCGGCGCCAACGCCACCTATCGGCGCTCCACCTTCACCAACGGCGACAATCTCTCCGGCACCGCTTCGGGGACGGCCACGGCCGGCACGCTGGAGTTGGTCGGCATCCTCATCCGCTTCTCCGATCTCGGCATTTCCGCCGGCACCACCATCTACGGCTACTCCCTGATGGCCGGCGACGTGGCGCCCGCCACGGCCGCCAACCTCGTCAACTGGAACAACGCCACCTACTACCCGACCAACACCGACCCGGCGGGCTACGGCAACATGGACTTCATGGGTTTTGGCGCGCAGATCTCGCGCCCGGTGCCGGAGCCCTCGACCTATGGGGCCATCTTCGTCGGCCTGGGCGCAGCTTTCTTGGGCTGGCGCCGCTTCCGGCGCTCAAGTCCGGCCGCCGCCTGACCAATAAACCCAGGCCGCACCGTGATCCACCCCGCCCAGACTCTTTGCTCCGGCTCAGCGACCCGCCTCACCCGCACCCTGTTCGCGGCCGGGGCGGTTTTGTTGCTGGCCCCCGCCCTGCTGGCGCAGATCGCGGTCACCCAGATCACGACCAGCTCGGCCAACCTGTCCAACCAGACCATCAACGGCGCCACCTTCGGCCGTGAAACCGTCGCCGTCACCACGTTCAAGGACGGCGCGGGCAACATTTACGATGCGAACAGCGTGGCGGGCAACGCCTACGTGCGCCGCAACACCAGCGTCGGCAACGCCAACAATTCCTCCGTGTGGTATGCGGACGGCAGCAACTCCGACTTCGCCGCGACCTACGCCACCAGCTACGACTCGCTGCTGCTCGGCAACAATCTCCTCCGCGGCTCCGACAACACCTTTGCCAACGGCACTGGCACCAATCAGGGCAACATCGAGCGGCTCGACTTCCTGTTCAATTCTTCCGGCATCACCGCCACCATCGCCACCGCCTTCGCGGTCTTTGACCGCGGCAACGCCACCGAACACGACACCGTGTCGATCGCCGTGATCACGGGCTGGGATTCGGTCAATAGCGTGCCCACCTCCTACGGCGGGGTCCTCGCCACGCTGGCCCCCGCCAACTACGGCGCCACCAACCCCACCGCCAACTTCAACTACCACCTTTTCCGTTACTCCAACGGGAGCAACCTGGGTTCGCCGTATTGGAGTGCCAACACCGAGACCGGGACGCAGGGCATCGGCGGGGCGACGATTTCCATGGCGGACCTCGGCATCTCCGCCGGCACCACCATCTACGGCTACTCCCTGATGGCGGGTGATGTGACCGCCACGACGATCGGCGGCAACATGGCCAACCTCGTCGACTGGAACAACACGACCTATTATTCCACCACGACCGACGGCAACAGCGGCGGCGGCGGCATCGACCTCTCGGCGGTCAACGGCGTGCTCTACAACAAGCGCGTGCCCGAGCCCTCGACCTACGGCGCGATCTTCGTCGGCCTGAGCGCGGCCTTCTTCGGCTGGCGGCGCTACCGCCGGAGCCTCAGCGCGCCAGCGGCTTGAGCAGCGCGAACTTCCCGCTGGCGGCCGGCTGGATGAATTTCCGGCGGAACAGGTTCACGCGCACGTCCGGGCCCAGCGACACCGCGAGCGCCTGATCCAACCCGGCCGGGGCGGCCTCGTCGGCCACATACTGGAAGTCCCAGCGGTTGTCCGAGCCCTGCACCAGGCTCCAGTGCCAGCACGCAAAGTTCTCCGGCATGGCCGCGTCGATCTCGAACGCCGACACCACGCGCCCGTCCGCGCTGAAATACAGGTCCCGCTCGCGACCGAGGATCCGGTAGCCCGCCGGTGTGCGGCGCACGATGTCGCCGGTGAAATAACGCAGCAGCGGCATCGCCTCGCGGTCGCGCGTCGTCACGTTGATCTGGAAGACGTCCGGCAGCTCCGGGCGCCAAGCCACGAGCTCGACAAAGGCGTTGCCGTCGATCGCGCGCAGGTTGTCGGCGAACGCGTCGCCCACGAAAATGTAGCCCGCCTCGGTCGAGCCGTAGAGGTCCACCTGCACGGCACCCGGGAACACCTCCGCAATGCGCCGGCTGTGCTGCCGGCTGGCCTTGCCATAGGTGAGGATCACGGTCTTCACGCTCGGCACGCTGACGCGGCGCTTCTTCACGGCGCGGGCGAGCAGCGAGAGGTAAACCGGCTCGCCCTCGATGACCTCGGGCTTGAGCGCCTGCAATTCCAGCACGATGCGGTCCCACTCGGCCTCGGCGAAGACGAACGGGTCACTCGAGAGATTAAGGTAGACCGTGCCGTCGAAATAGCGGTGCGGGAACGGATGGTCCTCGTAGGGACACAGGTTGCTCGAGCAGCCGATCGGCGCGAGCACAGCCTTGCGGTAGGGGCGGCTGGCGTAGTGCGCCAGTTGCGGGTGCGCGAGGTAGGCACGTTTCAGCTGGGCGTTCCACCAGCCGTCCTCCATCACCACTGTCATCGGCCGCGCCGTGGATCCCGAGGTGTGCTCGTATTCGTATTTCTTCTGCGCGAAGCCGCGCTCGATCTCGGCGTAGTCGGCGAAGAAGGCGGTGTGGCCGCGATCCAGGATCTCCTGCTTGGTCAGCACCGGGATCTCGCGATAACACGACCACTGCAGCGGCTCGGTGTGCAGGGCGAAGCGCTGCCCGTAAAGCGGGCTGCGGCGGTAGATGGCGCGGACCTCCTGTTCCAACGGCACCGGCAGGCCGCCCGGCCCGGCCGCGCCCAATGCCTCGGGGGCGTTGGCGAAGACGGAGGCGGTCGCGGTGGATTCCATTGGGTGCGGGGAGTTAACGCTGGCCGCCGGCAAAGTCAAACGACCCGGCCCGCTTTCAGTGCCGCCCACACCGGCGTGAACAACAGCAGCGCGTCCAACACCATCGCGTGGGTGATGCCGCCGGCGTAGGCGAGCGAGTAGACCTCGTCCACCGACCGCGTCATGATCTCAAATTCCTCGTCCGGATCCCAATCAAGCCTCGCCTCCGGCCGCGCGCCCTCGACGAGCACCAGGTGGCAGCGGTTGTTCTGCATCGCGGGATTGGGACGGACGCTGCCCAGCAGCCGCGCCGAGCGGCCGACGTAGCCCGTCTCCTCGCGCAGCTCGCGCACGCCGGCCGCCACCGGATCTTCGCCCAGGTCAATCACGCCGCCGGGGATCTCCACCGAGAAATCATCGATGCCATAGCGGAACTGCCGCACGAGCACGAGGTGTCCGCCGGGCGTCAGCGCGAGCACGTTCACCCAGTCGGGCGCGTTGATGACAAAAAAATCCTGCGGCTTCGCCCGCTTGGGGTGCTGGAAGTCCACGCTCTCCACGCTGAAGATGCGCGTCCGGGCCACCTCACGGGAGCCCAGTTTTTTCCAGCGCTGCGGGGACGGCGGTTGTTCGGCCATGGCAAAAAAAATGCCTCCGCGACACAAGGTCTGGGAGGCATTTGAAATAATTTCCGGAAGCTTACTTCTTCGGGATGCGGATCTTCTGGCCGACGCGGAGCTTGGCCGGATCGAGGCCCGGGTTTTCCGCCTCGATGGAATCGGTGCGCACGGCGAACTTGCGGGCGACCTTCGACAGCGTGTCACCGGAAGCGATGGTGTAGGTGCCGTCGGCGTTCAGCACGCCGGTCGGGGCGGCGGCGCCACCCTTGGCGGCCGGGGCAGGCTTCTTCATGGCCTCTTCGATCTTGGCGATCTTGCCATTGATCTCGCCCATCGCGGTGCCGACGTCGGTCAGCGCGCTCTGGACGCCCGTGCGCAGGTTCTTGATGTCGGCCTCGGTCTTGGCCGAGGCGGCATTGATGGAAGCCTCGAGGGCGGGAATCTTGCTGTTGATCGCCTCGTCGTGCGCGGCGACGCTCTTCTGGAGCGTGGAGAGTTTGACGAGTGCCACGATCGAGAGGACCAGGGCGAGACCGCCGGCGATCACGCCAACGAGAGGCAAGATGCTGCCGGAGCTGTTACTATCACGGGAAAGAGTGTCCATTTGTTTAAGAGATTGAGGGGGCGTATATACGGGCGGTTCAGGTAATGAGGCAAGAAGCATTTATACGCAGTTTTTGGGCCCCGGAGGCTCCCTAAACCCTTGTCGGGCCGTGGGGGTGACGCTTTTTACAGCTTTAGGAACCCGCCATTGACACCCGCTACCCCAGCGCGTCCCATGCGTGCCGGTCAGCGGGGTGTAGCTTAGTCTGGTAGAGCGCCTGGTTTGGGACCAGGAGGTCGTAGGTTCGAATCCTATCGCCCCGACCAACATCCGAGATCTCCCCGGCCAGCGGGTTTGCAAACCACCGCCTTAAAACGGGCCGTTTGGATTTTCGGCAGCCGGCCAGCCGCATCGTAAAATGCGCCAATGAAAACACTGCGCCTTGGTTTGCTGGGTGGTTTCCTGCTGGCTTCCGGAACAGCGGCCTTCGGTCAGCTCGCGGTGTGGGAGATAACCGGCGCCAACGCCGCCGTCACCAATCCACAACCGGCCGGTTCGCTGGCAACCCATGTGGCCGGTGGCAGCCTGACGCTCGGCAGCGGAGTCACGGCCTCCAACACGACCGATTTTTTCAGCGCCAACGGATTCAACACGACCTCGCTCAGCGCGGCCATCAGCGGGGGAGATTACCTGAGCTTCACGATCACCCCCGCCGCCGGCTACGCGCTGAATATCTCCTCGGTGTCGTTCAACAGCGGCGTCTCCACGGCGGTGACCAATTTCAATGCCTCGTTGTTGAGCAGCGCAACCGGCTTCAATCCTGCGGGCGCCCTGCACAGTTACAGTTTTGCCACCACCACGCCCCCGAACCAGTCCATCACCCTGTCCGGCACCGCCGCTTTGCAGAACGTCACCGGCGCGCTCGAGTTCCGGCTTTATGGGTGGCGCGACAGCGCCGGCACCTCGACGTTCCGGCTGCGAACCCTGTCCGGAAACGACCTGGTCGTCTCCGGATCCGTGAACGCCATCCCCGAGCCCGGGACTTATGCCGCGGTGCTCGGCGCGATCATCCTCGCGGGGACCGCGATTCGGCGGCGGCGCGCGGCGTGAACCATCGCCCTTGCCAAAAATAAAGCCCGCCGATCGGCGGGCTTTTGCCTGGGCGGAGCAAGGCTTACTCGCCGCCGGGCTTGAAGCTGAGCGTCGGGGCCGCCGTGCCGGCGGGCTGGGCCGCGGCGGGCGAACTGGTGAGCAGCAGCGTGGCGCGCTGGGCCCAGCTGCTCAACGGGTCGATCTTCGAGACTTCCTCGGCGAGCTTCTTGACCTCGTCCGCCTTGCCGGCGTCGACGGCGAACACGGCGAGATGGTAGGTCGCCTCGGCGCGCACGCCCTTGTCGAGGCTGGTATCGGCACCGATGGCCTTGAGTGCAGCCTCGCCGGCGGCCTGATCACCACCGTTGAGCTGGCTCACCGCGGCACCGAGCTTCGCACGACCAAGGAGGATCGCATTTTTCAGGCTGGCGGTCGCCTTCTGGTAGTGGGCCGCGGCGGTCTTGAAGTCGCCGGCGGCGAACTTCTCGTCCGCCAGGCGCAGCCAGGCGACACCCGCGAGCGCGTGGCCGGAATTCGCGTTGGCGAAGGCCTCGAGCTTGGCGGTCTGGTCGGCGATCTTGGCATACTCGACCTGCACGGCCTGCTCGCGGCTGGCGGCGAAATACTGCCAGGCTTCCCGGCCGATGATGGCGAGCAGCGCCGCGACGCAGAGCACCAGGATGGCCTGGCGGTTCTTGGCCCAGAAGCCATGGACGGCGGTTTCGAGAGTCGGCACGTAGACCGGCGTGGTGCCCTCAGGGGTCGGGTTGGCGGGGGGAAGTTGGCTCATGGAACCGCGCAGGTTGAGCGGCGCCCCGGGCCGCCTCAACGTCAAAGTGCGCCCGGTTCAGTCAAAAACCACGGTCTTGTTGCCGTAGACGAGCACCCGGTTGTCCAGATGCCAGCGCAGGGCCTGGGCCAGCACAAGTTTCTCCAAATCACGCCCTTTGCGCACCAAGTCCTCCACGCTGTGCCGGTGCGTCACCCGCACGACATCCTGCTGGATGATGGGACCGTCGTCGAGGACGGCCGTGGCGTAATGGGCCGTGGCGCCGATCAACTTCACCCCACGCTCATGGGCCTGGTGGTAGGGTTTGCCGCCGGCGAAGGCCGGCAGGAACGAGTGATGGATGTTGATGACCGGCTGGCCGACTTTCTTGAGAAAATCCTCCGTCAGCACCTGCATGTAGCGGGCAAGCACCACGAACTCGGTGCCGGCCGCGCGCAAAATCTCCAGCTGCCGCGCCTCGGCTTCCGGCTTGGTCACTGCCGTCACCGGCACGTGGTGGAAGGCCAGCCCGTAGTGGCGCGCCACATCGCCGAGGTCGGGGTGGTTTGAGATCACGCACGCAAAATCCCCGGCAAATTCCCCGGCGCGGCCGCGCAGCGCGAGATCGTGGAAGCAATGGTCCTCCTTCGAGACGAAGATCGCGCCCTTCGCGCGGTGGGTCGACACGGCCACGCGCGCCGCCATGCCGAGTGACGCCGCGAACGCCCGGAGCTCGGCGGCCTCCTTCGCCGCGTCGGTGCCGGCGGGAACCCACTCGATGCGCTGGAAAAATTCGCCCGCCTCCATGTCGCGGTGCTGGTCGGCGTGCAGGATGTTGCCCTGCCGTGCAAAGATCCACCCGGCCGTCTTGGCCACGATGCCCGGCTGGTCGGGACCGTGCAGCAGCGCGACGAGCGTGGCGGGCGTCTTCACCAGGCGGGGCGTTACATCGGCACGACGCTGCCCTTGTAGAGCTGCAGCGCGCGGACATCGACGAGCTTGTTCTTCATCGCGCGGATGCCGTTGATGGCGGCGCGCGCGCCGGTGATGGTCGTCATGATGCAGACGTTGTTGGCATACGCCGCGGCGCGGATCGCGTTCTCGTCGTTGCGCGGGATCATTCCACGCGGCGTGTTCACCACGAGCGAGATCTCGCCGTTCTTGATCATGTCGACGCAGTTCGGCCGGCCCTCGTTGAGCTTGAAGACGGGCTGCACCGGGATGCCCTGCGCCTGCAGGAGCTTGGTCGTGTTGGTCGTCGAGCAGACGGTGAAGCCGAGCTCGATGAAGCCCTTGGCCAGCTCGGCGGCGTGCGGCTTGTCGGCGTCCTTGACGCTGATGAAGACCTTGCCCTTGAGCGGCAGCGCCGGCTTGGCGGCCATCTGGGTCTTGGCGAAGGCGATGCCGAGGTCGTCGTCCATGCCCATGACCTCGCCGGTCGAGCGCATCTCGGGACTGAGCACGATCGCGGCGCCCGGGAAGCGGTTGAAGGGGAACACGGCCTCCTTCACGCACCAGTGCTTCGGCTGGATTTCCCTGGTAAAGCCGAGGTCCTTGAGCTTGGCGCCGGCCATGACGCGCGCCGCAAGCTTGGCCAGCGGCACGCCGATGGCCTTGGCGACGAACGGCACGGTGCGGGACGCGCGCGGGTTGACCTCGAGCACGTAGAGCTGGTTGTCCTTGATCGCGAACTGGACGTTCATCAGGCCGACGACCTTGAGCGCCTTGGCCAGCGCGTAGGTGGCGAGCTTGACCGTGCCGAGCATCTCCTTGGAGAGTGTGTGCGGCGGCATCACCATGGCGGCGTCGCCGGAGTGCACGCCGGCATACTCGATGTGCTCCAGCATGCCGCCGACCAGCGTCGTCTCGCCGTCGCTGATGCAGTCCACGTCGAGCTCGATGGCGTCCTCGAGGAACTTGTCGATGAGCACCGGCTTGCCCGGCATGACGTCGAAGACCTGGCGGACGACGTCCTTCAGCTCGGCCTCGCTGTAGAGGATGAACATGCCGCGGCCGCCCAGCACAAACGACGGGCGCACGAGCACGGGATAACCGAGCTCGGCGGCGGAGGAGATGGCCTCGGCCTCGGACATCGCGATGCGGTTGGCCGGCGACTTGAGCTTCACCGCGTCGAGCACGGCGGCGAAGAGCTTGCGGTCCTCGGCGGTGTCGATGCTCTCCGGCGAGGTGCCGATGATGTTCACGCCGCGGGCCTTCAAGGCGCTGGCAAGGTTGAGCGGGGTCTGGCCGCCGAACTGGGCGATGGCGCCGATGCAGCCTTCCTGCTCGTAGATTTCGAGCACGTCCTCAAGTGTGAGCGGCTCGAAGTAGAGGCGGTCGGAAGTGTCGTAGTCGGTTGAGACGGTCTCGGGGTTGGAGTTGACCATCACGGTCTCGAAGCCGGCCTCGCGCAGCGCGAACGACGCGTGCACGCAGCAGTAGTCGAACTCGATGCCCTGGCCGATGCGGTTCGGGCCGCCGCCAATGATCATGATCTTCTTCTTCGCCGAGGGCTTGACCTCGTTCTCGTCGCCGTAGCTTGAGTAATAGTAGGGCGTGAACGCCTCGAATTCCGCGGCGCAGGTATCCACGAGACGGAAGGTCGTGTGGATGCCGGCCTTCTTGCGGAAGGCGCGGGCCGTATCGAAGTCGGACTTCAGGATGTGCGCCAGCTGGGCGTCGGAGAAGCCGAACTGCTTGGCACGGCGCAGGAGGTTCGTGTCGATCGTCTTGAGCGTGTGTTTCTTCAGCTCCAGCTCCATCTCGTGGAGCTCGCGTAGCTGGCGGAGAAACCACGGGTCGATCTTGGAAAGGTTGAAGATGTCTTCCTCGGTCAGGCCGGCCATGAAGGCCCAGCGGAGATAAAACACGCGCTCGGCGTTCGGCGTGCCGAGCTTCTGGCGGATGGTGGCCTCGTCCGGCAGTTCGTCGCCGCCGAACTTGCCGCCGCCGCCCCAGCCGCGCGCGCCGATCTCGAGCGAACGCAGGCACTTTTGGAACGACTCCTTGAAGGTGCGGCCGATGGCCATGGCCTCGCCGACGGACTTCATCGCCGAGGTCAGCGTGGTGTTGGCGCCGGGGAACTTCTCGAAGGCGAAGCGCGGCATCTTCGTGACGATGTAGTCGATCGTCGGCTCGAAGCTGGCGGGTGTGAGGCGCGTGATGTCGTTGCGCAGCTCGTCGAGCGTGTAGCCGATGGCGAGCTTGGCCGCGATCTTGGCGATCGGGAAACCGGTGGCCTTCGACGCGAGCGCCGAAGAGCGCGAAACGCGCGGGTTCATCTCGATGACGACCTGGCGGCCGGTCTGCGGGTCGATGGAGAATTGGATGTTGGAGCCGCCCGTCTCGACGCCGATCTCGCGGATGACGGCGAAGGAGGCGTCGCGCATCACCTGGTATTCCTTGTCGGTGAGCGTGAGGGCCGGGGCGACGGTGATGGAGTCGCCGGTGTGGACGCCCATCGGGTCGAAGTTCTCGATGGAGCAGATGACCACGCACTGGTCCTTGTGGTCGCGCATGACCTCCATCTCGTATTCCTTCCAGCCGAGGAGACACTCCTCGACGAGCACCTCGTGGGTCGGCGAGGCCTCGAGGCCGCCGTTGACGATCTGCTCGAACTCCTCGCGGTTGTAGGCGATGCCACCGCCGGTGCCGCCGAGCGTGAAGCTCGGGCGGATGATGAGCGGGAAGGTGCCGATCTTCTCGGCGGCGAGGCGGGCCTCCTCGAGGGAATGGACGACGCCCGACTTGGCGACATCGAGGCCGATGCGGAGCATGGCCTCCTTGAAAAGGTTGCGGTCCTCGCCCATCTCGATCGCCGGCGGCTTGGCGCCGATCATCTCGCAGCCGTATTTTTCCAGGATGCCGGCCTTGTGGAGGGACATCGAGAGGTTGAGCGCGGTCTGGCCGCCCAGCGTGGGCAGCAGCGCGGACGGGCGCTCCTTGGCGATGATCTTTTCGAGGATCTCGACCGTGAGCGGCTCGATGTAGGTGACATCGGCGAACTCCGGGTCGGTCATGATCGTGGCCGGGTTGGAGTTCACGAGGATGACCTTGTAACCCTCCTCCTTGAGGGCCTTGCACGCCTGGGTGCCGGAATAGTCGAATTCACAGGCCTGGCCGATGATAATGGGACCGGCGCCGATGATGAGGATGGACTTAAGGTCGGTGCGTTTGGGCATGCGCGTAGATTTCGCTGAGGCTTGTGTCGCCCCTAGGGTGGCGCAAGCGGGAATTGAGCAAAACCCGCGGCGTTTCGGTGACATAACCGGCCGGCCGGCGCTCAACGATGCAACCATCTCATTCCTTGAGGTTCCCGCCGGTCCCGACAGGCTGGCGACCCTGCCCCATGCCCCTCGATTTCGACCTCCAGGCCTTCGAACGTCCCCGCATCGTCCATCTCGCCGAGGCCGCCCTGGCCACCGAGCCGCGCAGCATCACGACAGCGGTCAACCCCCGCAGCGCCGGCGGCCCCAACGACTTCTCCTCCGAGGGCGACTACTGGTGGCCGGATCCGGCCAACCCGGCGGCGCCCTACGTCCAGCGGGACGGCCTGACCAACCCGGATAATTTCGTCGCCCACCGGCAGTTGCTGCTGGGCTTTGCCCGGGACTTCGGGGCGCTGGCGGCGGCCTGGAAGGTGAGCGGCGACGAGCGTTTTGCCGCCGCCGCCGTGCGCCATGCGCACAGGTGGTTCGTTGACCCGGTGACCCGGATGAACCCCACCCTGCTCTATTCCCAGGCCATCAAGGGCCGGAGCACCGGCCGGAGCATCGGCGTGATCGATACCCTGCACCTCGCCGAGGTCGCGCTCGGCGTCGAGGCCCTGCGTGGGTCAAAGGCCCTCACCCCGGCCGAGGACGCCGCTCTCACCGGCTGGTTCCGCGACTACCTGCGCTGGATGCGCGCGCATCCCTATGGCATCGACGAGAGCAACGCGAAGAATAACCACGGCACCTGTGCCTGGCTCCAGATCGCCTGCTTTGCCCGGCTGACCGGCGACGAGGCCACGCTCGCCGAAAGCCGCGCTCGCCTGAAGGAAGTCCTGCTCCCCGGCCAGATGGCCGCCGACGGCAGTTTCCCCGAGGAGCTGCGGCGCACCAAGCCCTACGGTTACGCGATCTTCAACCTCGACGTGATGGCCGCGCTCGCCGTCGTATGCTCCACCCCGGAGGAAAACCTGATGACCTGGTCGTTGTCCGACGGGCGCAGCCTTGCCAAAGGCGTGGCGTGGCTCGCGCCGTTCATCGCCGACAAGAACCTCTGGCTGCAAACCGTTCGACGCACCGCGCCCGGCCCCGATGGCACCGCCCGGCCGACCAACGAGCCCGTGAAGCCCGACGTGATGCATTGGGACAACTGGCCGGTGCGGCAGCCGTTCCTGATTTTCGGCGCGCTCGCCACCGGACGGCGCGACTGGCTCGAACTTTGGCAGCGCCTTGAGGGGGATCCGCAGATCGAGGAGATCCGCCGGAATTTTCCCATTCGAAACCCGGTTCTTTGGGTCCGGTAAATCAGCCGAGCCGGCTGACATCGATGCCGAGCGCCCTGGCCGCGCGGGCCTTGTCGCCACCACAGGCGTGGAGGGCGCGGGCGATGTATTCCTTCTCCTGCGCGGCAAGGTGGTCGGCCAAGGCCGGCCAGTCCTTCAGCTCGCGCAGTTGCAGCGGCAGCTGGGCCGCGGTGATGACCCGGGTCTCGGTGCCGGCCACGAGCCGGGAAATCGTCTGGCTGAACTCAGCCTGATTGCCCGGCCAGCGGTAGGCGCGGAGCGCGGCCAGCGCATCGGCGGCGAACTCGACCTGTCGGGCGTCGAACTGCGGGTTCACGCTTTTCGCGGCGGCTTCCTTGAGCAGGAGCGGCAGGTCCTCGATGCGCTCGCGCAGCGGGGGCAGATGCACCGGCAGGGCGGCGACGCGGTAGAAAAGCTCCTCGTTGAAACCACCCTCCTCGGCCAGTTTTTCCAGGTCCTCCTCGGTCGTGCACACCAGCCGGAAAATATGGGCGTTGTTGCGGATGACGGAAATCATCTCGGGCTGAGCATCCTTGGGCAGGTTCTGCAGGTGCTGGAGCAGCAGCGTGCCACCCTTGGCCTGCTGCACCCAGGTGCCGCCCGCGCCATTCTGCCCGAGCAGGCCGGAGCGGATATCGGCCGGCGCGACCTGCCGGCAATCGATCGGCACGAGCGGGCTGCCGGCGGGCGTCCCGGCGGCATGCAGCAGCTCGGCGGCGACCTCGTGGCCGCTGCCCGGTTCACCGGAAATCAGCACCGGCGTGTGCGCGGTCGCGAGTTTCTTGAGCTGGCTGATGAGCCGCTTGATCTTCGGGCTGTCGCCCGCGAGCCGGGCCTCGAAATCCCCGGCCCGCACCTCGGGGGCGGCGACGCCGAGGGTCTCGCGCTCGAGCACCGTGCGGCGAAACTCCAGGCCGCGCTTCAGCGCCTGCATGAGCTCGTCGACCTTGAAGGGTTTCTGCAGGTAGTCGAACGCCCCGAACTTCAGCGCCTGGATGGCGCTCTCGGTGCTGGCGTAGGCCGTCATGATGATGACCACCACCGTCGGGTCGTAGGCCTTGAGCTGCTTGAGGAGCGTGATGCCGTCCATCGGCTTCATGTCGATGTCGGCCAGCACCAGGTCGTATTTCTCGGCCTTGTAACGAACCAGGCCCTTTTCCCCGTCGGTCGCAAACGCGGTCTTGTAGCCGGTCGGCGAGATGACGGCCTCCAGCATCTCGTGGATCGAGATGAGGTCGTCGACAATGAGGAGGGAGGGCATGGAAAGGTGGACGGGCCTGTTGCCTGCGTCACCGCAGGCCGCAAGTGGCTTTAGGAGCGAACCCGGAGGGGCTTACTGCAGGCCGCCGGCCACTGCGCCGAGTTGGAAGATCGGCAGGAACATCGCCATGACGATGCCACCGACCACCACGCCGAGAAACACGATGAGCAGGGGCTCGATCAGCGAGGTGAGCGCAGCCACGGTGGCGTCGATCTCGGTGTCGTAGAAGTCGGCGATCTTGTTCATCATGCCGTCCACGTTGCCGGTGGTCTCACCGGCCTTGACCATATGCTTCATCATGGGCGGGAAGAAGGGATTTACCGCCATGATGTCGGAGACCTGGCCGCCCTGGCTGACGTGCTTGGCGATCTCGGCGCAGGCGTCCTCGACCTGCACCTTGCCGCTCGCGGAGGAGACGATTTCCAGGGTGCGCAGGATGGGCACGCCCGAGCGCATCAGCGTGGCGTAGGTGCGGCAGAAGCGGGAGAGAGCGATCTTGTGCACCAGGTTGCCGAAAATGGGCGCACGAACGAGGAAGCGGTGCCACTGGGCGCGCCCGTTGGGCGTGACGATGTATTTGCTGAAGGCAACCCAGGTGCCATAGGCGCCCAGGCCGAGGGCCCACCACCACGCCTTCATGAAATCGCTCAGGTCGATGAGCATCTGGGTCGGGGCCGGCAGCTTGGCGCCGAAGTCCGCGAACATGGCGGCGAACACCGGGATGACGAAGATCAGCAGGACGTTGACCAGCGCGACCGCCAGGCCGATGACCGCGATCGGGTAGGTCATGGCGGACTTCACCTTCTTGGTCAGCTTGACGGTGGACTCAAAGTAGCCGGCCACCTTGCCGAGAATCTCAGCGAGGCCGCCGGACGCTTCACCGGCTTCCACCATCGAGATGAAGAGGTTGGGGAACGCCTTCGGGAATTTCTTGACCGCCGACGAGAAGGACGTGCCGGTGGAAATGTCGTTGCGCACATCGCGGATGACGATGCGGAAGACCTGATCCTCCGTCTGGTCCTGCAATGCCTCCAAGCAGGAGACGAGGGGCAGACCGGCCTGCAGCAGGGAAGCGAGCTGGCTGGTGAAGATGGAGAGCTCGCCGAGGTCGAGCTTGTAGGTCTTGGCTTTTTTCTCGAGGGCCTTCTGCTTGGCCAACGCTTGGGCCGCCTTTACGCTGGACTGTTGGGGTTTCGCTGCCGCTGGAGTCGCCATAATGCCGGCCAGCTAGGCTTATTCCCGATGCGGCGGCAATCCATTTCCCGCCTATCCCCCGGCACCGGAACCGGAACCAACAAAAGCTTGAAGGCCCGGAGGCCGGGGACACTCTCGCCAGTCAAAAGCGCGGCTATAGTTTAATGGTAAAACCTCTGCCTTCCAAGCAGGTGTCGTCGGTTCGATTCCGACTAGCCGCTCCAGCCTTCGCCAAGAAGACCGAGGATGATGGCGGTCCTTCGCAGACAGGGCGAAGGAGCAAATTCCACTGGCGATGCACCTGCAGTAGCTACGGCTGGCAAGCCAGCCCAGTCGTCCAAGAGGCACGGGGGCCATCTCACTCAATAGACCGCTTTGCTGCGAGCAACCCACTTAAGCTTTACACGTTTTTTCAGGCCAACCGCTCCGCCTTTCACCAAAGGAAGTAATTTTCCTCCATCCCGAGGAATCGGCGGCTGGGCGGCTCATAGACCACCCGCCAGACATCGGCATAACTGCTCCACGGACCGGGCACCGGTCCGTCAAAAACAAGCTTGGGCTTGGCCGCGGCCTTGGCCGGCGTGGAGCTCAACCGCCCCAGGAACAGCTGGTGGCCTTCCTCCCGGGCAAAGAACAGGCTGCGACGCTCGATGGGATGGGCCGTGGGCGGCAGGATGTCGTGAATCCGGCCGGCATGCGCCGCCGCAAAACGCGTCACCACCTGCGCGTGCCGCTCCATTTCCACCGCCGCCTTGCGGCACGCCCCGGCATAATCCGCGGCGGCGGCATGGCCGTAGGCGACGAATCCGGCTTCCGTTCGCTGGAACAGGATCACCGTGATCCCGGGCGCCTCCGAGCAGATCGTCACCGCCCGCACTCCCGGCCAGCGCGTCTCCGATTCCAGCGCCGGCAGCCGGCCTTCCCACCAGTTCAGAATATTAAAGCGTTCCGCCGCCTCCAGCTGGGCGCCGGCCCGGGCCTGCCGTTTGAACAAACCTGGAAAGGCCGCCATGCCGTTGCTCGAGGGATCCACATCAAAGCCATATTTGGCCCCCGTGCTGCCGGCCTGCAGCTGCCAGTGTGCCCAGCGCTCCATCGCCTCCGAGATAGCCATGAAACGCGCCACCATCGGTGAGGCGGCCGTGCCCGTGCCATGCGCCTGGCTGTAGAGCGACCCGCCTTCCTTGTTCCTCGCCAGATCCTTCTTGAGATAGGCATTGGCGAGGAATTCCCGCTGTCCGATCACGAGGGTGTCGGACATCTCCAACCGCTCGACCGGCCCACCCGCCTCCGCCAGCACATTCCGATACCGAAAGGCAGCAAGGCTGAGCATGGACCGACCATCGATTCGCCGGCGACAGCCGGCAAACCGAAATTACTGACCGGCTTCAGGACGGAAGTTGCAGGACCAGTCGCAGATCTCGGAAGGTGCGGCACCCTGCACAGTGACGACGCTCAGGTCGTGCCGGGTCACCGTATCAAATTTTTCAGCGGCGCTCGTGAGGCCGACATTGAGGAGAAGGCTCGAGGCGAGCCCGTTGATGGCGTGATTGATTGATTTCATCGGCCACAGTCTCGCACGAGCGCGATGGAAAACAGATTTTGAAAACGACCTGATTTCTCCCCACTCTGGCTGAAATAGGGGAAAGTCCCTCTCACCTAAATGCAGGTGCGTCTGATAATTGCAGCGTGCTTCATGGGTCCACTACTGTCTTCATTCACAAAGTGCGCCTATCTCACTCCAGACTTGGGGGTTACTCCGTGGTTTTACTCACGGGACTCACCCATCTAGCCCTGTTTGGAGCCTGGCAGGATGCCTCGGCGGGCCTGCCACCCGTCGAAATTGTTTCGGCCAAAACCATGGGCGCCGACACCGACAAAATGTTGGTGCTCCACGACGAGTTAGGCCGGATTTTCATCGGTTCGACCTCGCTGATGGTTTTTGACGGACAGTCTTGGACCTCCCACGCCAAGCCCGGCAGTTATGCCCTGACTTCCCTGGTTCCGGGACGAAAGAACCAACTGTGGGCAACCACCAACAACGATCTCGGATTCTTCGAGGAAAGGATCGCCGGGGAGTTTCATTTCAACTCCTTGCTCGCCTACCTCCCCGAGGGTTCGCGTGAACTTGGTATCGTCAAGGGGTGTGCGCCCGTCGGTTCGGTGGCATTTTTTATCAGCCGGGACAAATTACTGCGTTGGGACGGGCACGCTTTTCAAGTCACACCCTTCCCGACCAGGCTGCGCTTGTCTCCGCTCAAACTGGGAGAGGAATACTGGTTTCAACATCTTGAGACCGGCCTGTATCGCCTGACGGAAGCGGGCCCGGAATTAAAATACGCCGCCAGCGAACTGCCGGTTCCCCTTATCCTCGGATTGTTTCGTGATGCCACCGGCGAGGTGGTGGTCACCAATGACGGCCTGACCCGGCCGGGCCAGGCTGCCGCGTTTTCCACGGCGAAACTGAACGCCTATCTCACCCAGCACAAAGTCAGCGCTTTTGCAGAACTACCGGATGGCAATCTGGTGATCGGCACCCTTTCGGGTGGATTGGTTCTGGCCAGCCGAACCGGAGAGATCATCCGAATCTGGGCCGATTCCGGCAGCGGCCTCCCCGGCCGGGCGATCATCGGCCTGGCCACCGATCCCTCGGGTGAGATCTTGGGGACCTCCCCCACGGATTTCTTCCATTTTCCCACCAGCGGGGATCGCACGGTTTTCAACGCCCTGAACGGATTGCGCGGCGAAGTGGTCAATCGCTTCACTTTTTGGAAATCTACCCTCTATGCCGCAACCGACGACGGCACCTACCGGCAAACCGCCACCGCGGGCCAAGAACCGAGGTTTGAGCACATTCCCTCCCTGGCGGTCAGATACAATGACATGCGGGTCCACGGCGAAGGCATGCTGCTCACGCGCTTTGGCGGGGTTGACTGGTTCGATGGCACCACGACACGTCCCGTCTATCAGATCGCGGCCAGCTCCGCCTACCAAATCGTGCCGACCCGCGCCAACCGCAACGTCTTCTACATCACTGAAAGCGCTGGCATCGCGCGGTTGACATACAAGTCAGATGGTTCCTTTGAGCGTGACCGGTTTTTGGAACTGTCCGACAACGCGATCAGCTTGCATGAGGATTCCACCGGACGCCTGTGGATCGGCACCGTGCGGAATGGCGCCTTCACCTACGATCCGGTCACGCGCCAGCTCGCTCCCGTCGATGATCCAGCCAGCGGACGGCCCCTGACCGGCACCGTCCAAATCATGGGGGATAACACCCGCATGCTTTTCTTCCAAAACGGCCGCGTTTTGCAGGCCGGTCCCCAAGGGGAAAAATTTCGCGTCCTGCCCGGCCTGCCGGCGCTCAATTCCGCGGTCGTCCATTACCTGCCCGGGAGCGGAAATGTGCTGGTGGCCTACCAGCGGCCGGCGATCGTCAGCGGCCCGCTGCATGCGGCCGGGGTAATCAGCTTTGCCACCGACGGCACCGCCGCTTGGCGCGAACTCGATCTTTCCTCGCTCGGCGCCATCGGTTCGATCCGGGCCGCGACTTTTTCAGAGGAGAACGGGCGGACGGTGCTCTGGCTCGGAGGCATGAATGGCATCCTGCGGCTCGACTACGAAAAGATCCCCACCCTGCTGCCGCCGACCGCTCCCCTCATCAGGACCACGGACACACCCGGCAGCATCACGACGGCCGACGGCATACCGCTCTATCCCTTCGCCAACCACCGGCTCGGCTTCCGGGTGTTCACGGGCAGTTACCTCCGGAGCCTGGACTGGCTCTTCCAGACGCGCCTCGGCACCGGGGAGGGCGAGTGGTCCGCGGCCACCACGCAGCGGTCCTTTGATTTCACCAACCTCTCCGAGGGCGACTACCGCTTTGAGGTGCGGGCGATCAATGTCGCGGGCGTGGCCGGGCCGCCGGCTGTGTTCACCTTCCGGATCCTGCCGCCGTGGTATCGCTCCGGCCGGGCCTTCGCGGGCTACGCGGTGATCCTCGCCCTGGCCGTCTTCGGTTACATCCGGTTTCGCGAGCGCCGGATCCGAATCCGCAACCAGGAGCTCGAGGCCCTCGTCGAGGTCCGCACCGCCGAGCTGGTCAAGGCCAGCGCCGCCAAGGACGAGTTTCTCGCTGGCGTGAGCCACGAGATCCGCAACCCGATGAACGGTGTCATCGGGATCGCCGAGAATTTCCGCACCGAGGGCCTCGACGTGGAGAGCCGCCGCAAGTTCAGCCTGCTCCGTCAGTGCGCCAGCCACCTGTCCTCGCTGCTGGAGGATATCCTCGATTTCTCCAAGGTGCAGGCGGGCGCGATCGAATTGGACCCGAAGCCGTTCGACCTCGTCGACCTGGCCGAATCCGTGGGCGCGATCACCCGCCCCGACAGCGAAAAATACGGCATCCCCGTGGAACTCGCCGTTTCCCCCGGCGTGCCGCGCGAGCTGGTCGGCGACGCGCGCCGCATCCGCCAGATCCTGATCAATTTTGTGAGCAACGCGGTGAAATTTTCCGGCCGCGGCCAGGTCAGCGTCACGGTCTGGTGCAAGAACCTGGGACCGGCGCAGACCGAGGTCATCTTCGCGGTGTCCGACGAGGGCCCCGGCATCTCCGCCGAGGAACAGGCGCGGCTGTTCACCCGCTTCGAGCGGGGCGCGGCGGCGCAGAAGGGCCGCGTGCCCGGCACCGGCCTGGGCCTGGCGCTGTGCAAGGGCATCGCCGAGAAGATGGGCGGCCGCATCTGGCTGGAAAGCGAGCTCGGCCACGGCTCGTGCTTTTATTTCAGCGCGCCCTTGGCCCTGGCCGAGGCACCCGCCGAGCCGGCGGCCGCGGTCCCCCTCGGAGCCGCCCCCGCCCGCACCGCGCTGGTGGTCGACGATCAGGAATACAACCGCATCGTGCTGGCCGATCTCTTGCAGGGGATGGGGTTCACCGTGCACTGCGCCCAGGAGGGCACGGCCGCCCTCAACCTGGCGGCGAAGCAGGCCTTCGACGTGGTCTTCCTCGACTTCAACCTGCCGGGCTTGAGCGGGGTTGATGTCGCGCGGGGCATCCGCGCCCTGCCGGGCCCGACCGCACACGCCCTCATTCTCGCCACCACGGCTTTCACCACCCCGGAAAAACGCGCGCAGTGCCTCGACGCCGGCATGGACGCCTTCCTCGGCAAACCGGTCACCAAGGAACGGCTGACCAAGGCCCTGGCCAGCCTCGCGCCCATCGCCGCCCCGCTGGCGGTCGAGACCGCCCGGCCGCCGGCCAACACCGGTCCGGCCGATCGTCTGGGCAACCTGCGCCTCCTCGCGCGCAAGAAGAACGTGCCCTTTGCGGACGAACTCGCGCTTTATCTGTCCGAGCTCGAGGTCGAGTTCAACCAGCTCAAGGGAGCCCTGGAACAGGGGGACGCGACCGAGGCCGGTCGTTATGCCCACATGCTCTGCGGTCGCTGCAGTTTTGTTTACGAACGCGAACTCGAACAGACCCAGCGCAAGATCGAGGCCGCGGTCGGCAGCGGACAATGGGCCGAGGCCCGGCGCCTCGGCGCTGAGTTTGCCGCGCAGCTGGCCGGTCTGCGGATCAGACTGGCTTCTTCCGGCCCAGCTGCTCCGCCCGCGTGAGCCCGTTGACGATCGCGTAGTGGATCAGCTTCGGGGTCGTGTGGATGTCGAGCTTGCGCATGATGTCGCGCCGGCGCGATTGCACGGTGGCGGGGCTGATGGCGAGCACCGTGGCGATCTCGTCGTCGGTCTTGGACTCGCCGATCATCGACAGGATGCGCGTCTCGTAGTCCGAGAGCACGCGGATGAACGCCTTGGGATCGCGCCGGATGCTGGCGCTCGATTCGTTCACGATCGGCGTGTAGTAAACGCGCCCGCCCAGCACCGCGTGGATCGCCTCGGACAGCACCTCCGGCCGCTGCTCGTTCTTGTCCACGAAGCCGTGGAGCCCGATGCGCTGCACCTGCAGCATGGTCCACGGGTCGCGGTGCGAGGAAATCGCGAGGATCTTCACGGAGGCCAGCTCGTCGAGGACGATCTTGGCCATTTCCAATCCGTCACCATCCGGGAGCGAGATATCCATGAGCACCAGGTCGGGCTTGTGCCGGCGGATCGCCGCCAGGCCGTCCTTGCAGGTCCCGCAGGCCTGCAGCACCTGCAGGCCGAGGTCACGGCAGTGATAGGTGAAGAATTCCGCCACGATCCGCTGATCCTCCACAATGACCACGCGTCCGCTGGCCGGGGGGCCGGCGGGGCTTTTTCCTGGGATTGTGTCCGCTGAGTTCACTGGTTTGTGTTCAGATATGGTCGGGCAGGGACGATTTGATCGGGGCGGCGTTACCGGAAGTGTTTTCACGCATCCGTGGTCTTAACCTGCTGCGGTTCCATTTTCTTCACGTGAACATCATTCTGTTTCGTCCTTCAGAAGTCGAGCTTCCCCTGTCCCGGAGCGATCCGCGCGCGCAACATTTGCTCACGGTGCTCCGCCGTCAGCCGGGCGACACCTTTGACGCCGGCGTGATCAACGGACCGCGCGGCAAGGGCACGCTGATCTCGGTCGAGGAGGGGCGGGTGTTGGTCACGTTTGCGTGGGGTGAATCCCCGCCCGCACCGGCCTCGCTCACCCTGCTGATCGGCTTGCCGCGACCGCAGACCGCGCGCGACATCCTGCGCGAGGCCACGACGCTCGGGGTGGCGGCCATGCATTTCGTGCGCACGGAAAGGGGCGAGGCCAGCTACGCCGACAGCTCCCTCTGGCACTCGGGCGCGTGGGAGGAGTGCGTCATAAACGGCGCGGCCCAGGCCTTCTGCACGCGGCTGCCGGAGGTCACGCACGGCCGGACGCTGGCCGACACCATCGCCGCGCAACCCGCCGGGGAAATCCGGCTCGCGCTCGACAACTACGAGTCACCGGCGGCGCTCAGCCAGGTTGCCGTGCCCGCGGGCCGGGCCGTGGTGCTGGCCTTCGGCGCCGAGCGCGGCTGGTCGCCGGCCGAAAGGGTTTTGCTGCGCGAAAACGGCTTCACCTTCGTCCACCTCGGCGAACGTGTGTTGCGCACGGAGACGGCGTGCCTCGCCGCCATCACCCTCATCAGGGCGAAGCTCGGTTTGACCTGAAGATCTGCACCGTGGGCTGGCGGGTGCCCTTGCCGAGCTGTTTCACGCAGGTCCAGCCCGGGGGAGAAAGCTCCACTTCGCCGGGCATCTCGAACACGACCAGCGCATCCGGTTTCACCGCGAGCAGCTCATCCAGCCGGCCAAACAGTTTCGGCGCCACCTCCCGGATGATTTCATACGGCGGATCGATGAATACCAGGTCCGGCACCTCGCCCGGCATCACGTGGGTGGCATCGGCGGTCACGACCTGCAGGTTGTCGGCCGGCCGCCCGAGGCTCTTGCAGACGGCCGCGATGTTCTGGCGGATGAAGTCCGTCGTCCGCGCATTTTTTTCCACAAACACCCCGCCGGCCGCTCCGCGGCTGAACGCCTCAAGGCCGTAGGCGCCGCTGCCGGCAAACAGGTCCAGGAACCGTGCCCCGGCCACGCGGGCGGCCAGGCTGGAGAAGACTGCCTGCCGCATGGCGTCGGTCGCCGGGCGGACCGCGTCGCCCTTGGGCAGCACCAAGGGGATGCCCCGGGCCTGGCCTCCGGTTATCCGCATGAGCCTGCCTCGTTTAGGCCGGTCAGCCCGATGCGGCCGGTTCGCCGGAATGTGGGAACACTTTCTGCTGCCAGTGGTTGTATTAACATAGCATTTGCACGGGGACGGGGGGCGACTTACCTCTTTCCCCCGCGACCTCAAGCCGGCCACCTAACTGGCTTCCGTGCCGCGCGAAGGCAATGCCTTACCCAGTCCACCAAGCATGTTTTCCCGACGCCTAGTCTGGCCGCTCTGCGCTGCCTTGCTCGCTGCCGTTACCCTCCCCGCGGAGGAGCGGAACGGCTGGCCGTTGATCGTGCGCCAGTCGCCGCCGAATGCCCCGGCGGAAAACGTGCAGTATTTCGGACCGCTGATCTTTGCCCAGCATGCCACCGGCGAGGTGTCAGGCGTCCGGCCGCTCTACCTGCAGGCCAGGGTCGACGACAAGGAAACCGCCACCTTCCTCTACCCGCTCTTCAGCTGGCAAAAACAGCCCGGCTACCGCGAGTTCAGCTTCTTCAAGCTCATCAACCTCCGTCAATCAGACGAGCCGGGCCAGCCCGGGGAACGCGGGTTCGATGTCTGGCCGTTCTATTTCTCCAAGGAGACCGGCGATCCGGCAACGAGCTACCATGCGCTCCTGCCCGTCGCCGGCACGATCAAGAACCGTTTCGGCAAAGACGAGCTGTCTTGGTATGCCTTCCCGCTCTACCTGCACAGCGAGAAAGCGGGGATGGAGATCACCACCGCCCCCTGGCCGTTCCTGCGGTTCATCGACGGCGCCGGCCACCATGGCTTCGAGTTCTGGCCGCTGTTCGGCCATCGCGGCCGGGACCGCGATTACGACCGCAGTTTTTATCTGTGGCCCCTCTTCTACAAGTCCGCGAAGAACCTCTCCGAGCCGGAACCCACGGTGAGCGTCGGCGCCCTGCCATTCTACACCCGTGACACCGCCCCGGGCTATATCAGCGAGACCTACGGCTGGCCCTTCTTCGGTTACACGCACCGCACGCAGCCCTACCGCTACGACGAGCAGCGCTATCTCTGGCCGTTCATCGTGCAGGCGCGCGGCGACCAGCGTCGCATCAACCGCTGGGCTCCCGTCTACACCCACTCGGTCATCAAGGGCTACGACAAGACCTGGATCCTCTGGCCGCTCTACCGCCACGCCGAGTGGCAGGATCCCGGCATCGCGCAGGAGAAAAACCAGTTCCTCTATTTCCTGTATTGGTCGCAGACCCAGCGCAGCCTGACCAACCCCGCCGCCGCGCCAGCGCACAAGACCCACCTGTGGCCCCTGCTCAGCTCCTGGGATAACGGCGCCGGCCGCCGCCAAGTCCAGGTGCTCAGCCCGCTCGAGGTCTTTTTTCCGACCAACGACATTGTCCGCCAGCTCTACACGCCGGTCTTTGCCCTCTACCGCTACGACCGGACGGACGCCGACACCTCACGCCACTCTCTGCTCTGGAAGGCCGTCACCTGGCGCCGCAGCGCCACCGGCAAGGAGTTCCACCTCGGCCCGATCTTCAGCGTCCAGACCGGCGTCGAGAAGCAGCGCATCGCCCTGGGCAACGGGGTCATCGGGCTGAGCCGCCGGCCGGGCGAGCGCGCCTGGCGACTCTTCCTGTTCGATTTTAACCGGAAACCAACTAACAAGCCAACCGGGGCTCCGCCGTCATGAATTACCTAACCGCCATCATCGGCCACATCGGGGGCACCCTGCTCCTGCTGGTGCGCACGGTGAAATACCTGCCGACGCTGCCGCGCCAGTTTCCGCGCTTCATCGAGCAGTGTTATCTCATCGGCTACACCTCGCTGCCCATCGTCACCATCCTGAGCTTCTTCATCGGCAGCGTGCTGGCGCTCCAGAGCGGCTACAGCATGGAGAATTTCGGCGCCAAGCAGTTCATCGGCACGCTCGTCGGCCTGACGATGGCCCGCGAGCTCGGCCCCGTCATGGTGGCCATCCTCATCGCCGGCCGCGTCGGCTCGGCCATCACCGCCGAGCTGGCCTCGATGAAGGTTTACCAGGAGATCGACGCCCTCACGACCATGAACATCCCGCCCGAGCGGATGCTCGTGCTGCCCCGCCTCGCGGCGATCGTGGTCATGATGCCGGTGCTCGCCATTATCGCCAACCTCTGCGGCTGGTATGGCGGCGCGCTCATCAGCCAATACACGCCCTCCATCTCCGTCGACTCCGAGGCCTACTTCAGCGCCCTGAAGGCCTACATGAAGCCGAAGGACATCATGGACGGCCTGGTCAAGGCCGAGGTCTTCGGCTTCGTGATCATCACCGTCTGCTGCTACATCGGGCTCAACACCCGCGGCGGCCCGCGCGAGATCGGCGCCTCCGTCACCAAGGCCGTGGTCGCCTCGCTCATCCTCATCCTGGTGCTCGATTACTTCGTCACCAAAGCCCTCCTCTTCTCATGAGCTCGACCTACACCGCCTCCCCCTTCGTCGGCAAGACGTTCGGCGTCACCGTGGCCAACGTCACGAAGACCTTCGGCAAGACCACCGTGCTCAAGGACGTCAGCCTCGAGGTGAAACCCGGCGAGATCTTCTGCATCATGGGCCCCAGCGGCTCCGGCAAGACCGTGCTCCTCAAGCACATTGCCGGCCTCGAGCAGGCCACCAGCGGCGAGGTCAAAATCGGCGAGTTCGACGCCGCCGATCCCGAGACCCGCAACAAGGTCCACCTCGCCCTCGTTTTCCAGGCCGGCGCCCTCTTCAACTCGCTCTCCGTCTACGACAACCTCGCCCTCTACCCCCGCGAGCACCGCGAGTGCAACGAGGCCGGCATCCGCGAGCGCGTCATGCACGCCCTCTCGATCCTCTCGCTCGAGAAGGCGGCCGGCAAGTTCCCCTCCGACCTCTCCGGTGGCATGAAGAAACGCGTGGCCATCGCCCGCGCCCTCGTGATGGAGCCCCAGCTCCTGCTCTACGACGAACCCACCTCCGAGCTCGATCCGGTGATGTCGGCCACGCTGACCGAGATCATCGCCACCCTCCGCGAGCAGACCGCCGTCACCAGCGTCGTCGTCACTCACGACCGCGACCTCGCCTTCGCCATCGCCGACCGCATGGCCTTCGTGATGGACGGCAAGATCCGCGGTGTCGGCACGCCGGCGGAGTTCAAGAACCCCACCGACCCCGTCATCGCCAATTTCCTCAACCCGGTCATCGACCTCAAGAATCCCCGCTTCAAACAACTGGAGAACAGCCATGAATAACATGTCACAAAGCATCCGCGTCGGCCTCTTTTTCCTGCTCGGGCTGGCGCTCGCCTGGATCACGTTCGAGTCGCTCAACGGCGGGCGGCTCTTCAAGAAGCCCGGCTACACCCTCGTGGCCGGCTTCGCCAACCTCAAGGGCCTCAAGACCGGCGACGAGATCCGCATGGCGGGCGTCAAGGTCGGCGCCGTCGAGCTCACCCGCCTCGCCGGCCACCGGGTCGAGGCCCTCCTCGCCATCGAGCCGGGCGTGAAGATCCCCGCCGACGCCGTCGCCAGCGTCGAGCAGTCGAGCCTGCTCGGCAGCAACTACCTCGGCGTCACCTTCGGCACGCCCGGCACCGAACTGCTCAAGGACGGCGACGAGATCAGCACCAAGGCCACGGTGGACATGAGCGAGGTCATCAGCCAGCTCGGCAACCTCGGCTCCAAGCTTGAGCAGGTCATCGGCGAGATCGGCAAGTCCATGGGCACCGGCAGCGAGGGCGGCGGCATCTTCCAGCGCATCGACAAGCTCGTGACCGACAACGGCCCCAAGCTCACCGAGACCATCAGCAACCTGCAGGACATCACCGCCAAGATCAAAACCAGCGAAGGCACGCTCGGCAAACTCGTCAATGACTCCAAGCTGCACGACGACCTGCTCGCCGGCGTGGGCGAGATCAAGCTCGCCGCGGCCGACGCCCGCGTGTTCATGAGCGACACCAAGGGCATCGTCGCCGACGTGAAGGCCGGCAAGGGCACGCTCGGCCTGCTCCTCTACGACGACGCCACCGCCAACAGCCTCAAGACCTCGATGAAGAACCTGCGCGAGGTCTCCGACAAGCTGAACAGCGGCCAGGGCACGCTGGGCAAGCTGATCGCCGACGACAGCCTCTACCTCAACGTGCAATCCACGATGAAGAAGGCGGATCGCGCGCTCGACGGCCTGGGCGACCAGGGCCCGATCACCGCCGTCGGCGTCGTGGCTGGCGCCTTGTTCTGATGCCGTTGGTTCTCCAGGTGGTGGCCGGCGAGTTCGCCGTGTGCCGGCTGCCCGCCACCGAGCCGGTCCCCGAGTGGGCCGGCTCCGGTGTTTTCAGCTCGGTCACACGCACGGCGGACGAGCTTTCCATCCTCTGCCCGGCCGCCCAGGTGCCGGCAGGCATCAAGCACGAGTCCGGCTGGCGATTGTTGAAACTGCAGGGGCCGTTCGCCTTTACCGAGACGGGCATTCTCGCCGCGGTGCTCGTCCCGCTGGCCGCCGCGAAGATCGGCATCCTGGCCACGGCGACTTTTGACACCGACTACGTGCTCGTGAAGACCGGGCGGTTCGCGGAGGCCTGCCGCGTGCTCCAGGCCGCGGGACACACGGTCCGCGGCGTTTGATCAGCTCCGCTTGCGATAGAGTCCGTCGAAGGCCGTCGTCCACGTCTTGCCGCCGTCGATGGACTGCTCCCAGTGCTGGCGCACCGTGCCGTCGGCGTTGGGGATCCAGGTGATGCGCTCGATCCGGCGTGTCCCGTTCACCTCATGCTCGGCGGCCAGCACCATGCAGCCGTCCAGAAGACCCCCGCTCAACTCGAGCACGCCGCCGTCGCTGCCGACCCAGTATTGCTGCCATTGCTTTTTTGCGGCGTTCCAGGCGTTGAGGCTCCGGCCGGTGTAGCCGGTGGCGCCGGTCCAGTTTTCCAGCACGCCGGCCGAGGCCGCGACGGACTCGACCCGGCTCGTGCCCGCCAATTTGCCGGCCGGGTTGGTCACATCCCATTCGCCGAGCCAGAAATCGAACTGTCGCGTCTCGGGCGGGAGGATCTGGGCGGCGAGAGGGAGGGTCATGAGGAGCAGCAAGAGGGGAACGCGACGGGGTGTTCTCATGCCGGCAGCCTGCCCCACCCCGGGCCCGCGGCAATGGGTGCGGGACAGGCCACCAAAAAAAGCGGCGGCCCGGTGGGGCCGCCGCGACAGCGGGGGGTATCCGCCGATGGTTTAGAACTTCTTGGTCAGCTGGGCGTAAACGAAGCGGCCCTTGTTGTTGTGGGTCGTCACGTCGTAGCTGTCGTTGAAGGCACCAGCTGCGAACGGGGCGTCTTCATCGAGAATGTTGCTGGCGCCCACGCGGACGGTCGTGTCATCGAGCCACTTCCGCCAGCCCTCGCCGCCCTTGAACTCGTAGGAGACCTGGCCGTCCCAGGTCAGCCAGGAATCGATAAAGCGGATCGTGCCGGTGACGGTGGAGAAGTTCGGGTCGTCCTGGAGCTTGCTGATGTAGTTGCCGGTGAGGCTGGCGGCCCAGTTGCCCTTCTCCCAAACCTGGGTCAGGAAACCCTTGTGCTTCGGGATGCTGCCGGGGGAGATGGCGTTGTTGGACACGTCGATGTAAACGCCGAGGAAGCTCTGGGGGGCCGCCCCCGCCACGGGGGTTAGATCCCAGGTGAGCGTGGTGTTCCACTCAAGGCGGGTGGTGAACTTGCCGAGGTCGCGGTTGGGCCAGACATAGGTCACGGCCCAGTCGAGGCCAGTGGTCTCGCGCGCCGAGATGTTGAACTGCGACGAGGCAACCGTGGTGATCGAGCCGGTCGAGGAGCGGGTGATCAGGTTGGCGAACGGGGCGTTCGGGTTGATCGTGGCGGGATTGCCGGCGACGAAGCCCGAGCCCTGGCCGGCGGCGTTGGTGTTCACGATGAACTGTGAGCCCTCGCCGACCAGGCCGGTAATGGTGCCGTAGTAATAGTCGATCACCATACTGAGGCCCGGCACGAACTTCGGGTTGTAAACGAGGCCGAACGAGTAGGTCTTGGCCTCCTCGGGGTCGAGGTTCGGGTTGCCGCCGGTGGTAATCTGCGTCTGGTTCGGGATGGGGAAACCGAGCGGATCGCGCAGCTGCGGGTTCGAGGTGCCTGTGGCCGCGAAGAGCTGCGTGAGGGTCGGCAGGCGGAAACCGGTGCCCCAGGTGCCGCGGACGAGCAGCTCCTCGACCGGCTGCCACTGCAGACCGAGCTTCGGCGTGTGGGCGGTGAAGCTGCGGCCGATCTGGGCGCCGGTGTTGCCGCCGGTATAACCCTCGACCGTCTGGTAGTCATAACGGCCCTGGAGGTTGAGCGAGGCCTTGCGGAGGAAGGGGATCTTCATCTCGGGGCTGGCCAGCGGCACGACGAGTTCGGCGAAGGCGCCCATGCCGTAGCTGCGGGACACGGTGGGGTTGGAACCGTTCAGACCGAGTAGATCGCCGGTGAAGAAGATCGGCTCGGGGATGTCGGAGAAGTCGTTGCGGTAGTAGTCGCCGCCGAAGCCGACCTTCACGTCGCCGGCCGGCAGGGCGAAGGCCGAGCCGTTCATGTTGAAGTCGAAGCCTCGGGTCGGGGCCTTGCGCACGGTGTCACCCTCGGCGGCGGACTCCGCCAGGGCTTGCGGGTTGTTGAACGCCACGCCGGTGGGGCCGTTGCCAATCGCGCTGTCGAGCGCGAAGGGGTTGTAGCGACCGTCAAGGATGCGGGCGACCAGGGCGGTGCGGCCGGGCGCGCCGGACTGCGTCTGCACCCGGTAGAACCAGCCGTAGACGTAGTTCAGGTTCCAGTGCCAGTCCGAGCCGAAGCGGCCGTGCAGGCCGGCGGTCAGGTCCCAGGCATCGCGGTCGAAGACCTGCAGGCGCGGCCCCATGGAGATGGTGCGGAAGGGCGTGGTGCCGACCTGGGTGCCGACCGGGTCGACATCCGACGCGGTGCCGCCGAGGAACAGTCCGGCGGGGATATGCGGGCTCAGGCGGGTGGCGTTGCGCAGCGCGGTGCCGGCCGCGCCCGTGCCGGGCATCGGCGACGGCGCCAGACCGCTGGTGAACGTGCTGGTGGAGTAGAGCAGCCGGACGTAAGCGTCGACCTGGTCCGAAATCTGCCAGTTTACGCGGCCGTAGAGGCTGGTGCGATTCTGGGCCGGGATCGACGGGGTGTATTGGCGAAAGTTCAGGAACTGGTTTGAGGTCGTCGCGCTGGTGTCGAACACTTCGTAGTCGGCCGAGGTCAGCGGGATGATGACGCCGGGCTTCAGGCTGAGGGCCTGCACCGGGTTGGTCGCGCTGCCGACGCGGGCGGTTGTGCGGCCCGAAAAGGTCGGGCTGCCGCCGTTCTTGCCGCCGAGCGGACGGGTGTCCGCGTTGCTGGACGGGAAGCGGTCGTTCGAGTGCAGGGCGTTGCGGTTGTAATACTCGGCGGCGAGCACGACGTTGAACTTGCCCGCGGTGGCGCCAGTGAGGAAGCTGCCGCGCAAGACACCGGCGTCCTTGTCGGTGGTGTTGCCATAGTAGAAGTCCACCCTGGTGCCGTCGTGACGCTTCACGAGCTCGGTATTGAACACTCCGGAGAGAGCGTCGGAGCCGTAGATGGCACCCGCGCCGTCCTTCACGACCTCGATGCGCTCGATGGCGATGAGCGGGAGGAGGTTGAAGTCGCCGAAGCTGGCGGTGCGCTTGCCGTCGAGCAGCGTGAGCGTGCCGGCAAGGCCGCGGAGGTTGACGCCGGCGGCGCCGGTGCCGCCGTTGGTGCGCTGCTCGGTGGCGACCGCACCGTTGAAGCCGGGCATGGCGCGCACGACCTCGATCGGCATCGCGGCACCCTTGCGGGCCATCTCGTTCGGGCTGAAGACCGTCACCGGGGAGAAAGTCTCGCCCTCGGGGGTGGGGATGGAGGAACCGGTGACGATGAATTTATCGAGCTTGACGGTGTCGTCGTCGGTCGAAGCGGTCGCGGCGGGCTGCTGGGCAAAAGCGGCCGTAGCCGCGAACGCCGGAAGGGAAAGCGCGAGCAGTCGCGCCAATCCCCACGAGCGTGGAGTGCGTGTTGAGTTCATGCGGTTTTACTGGTGTGTGTTACGAGCGAGGCAGTGAGCCTGCCACTCGTTATGACACCGGAGTTAGCCGCGATTTACCCAACCGGCACAATGGCCGTGCGACAGAGCTACAATCCGACGATTCCAAGTCCCCGGTCGATTTGGCGGACCGCCAACAAAACACGCCGAAGCGCGTCATGGCCTACAGATGTGCCTTCAAGTCGTGCACAAATGTGCGGCTGACCTTGAGCTTGGCGCCGTTGGTCAGCTCGACGGTGTATTCACCGTAGAGCGCCGGGCTGGCTTTCCGCATGTGCCGGAGGTTGACGATGGTCGAGCGGTGGATGCGCACGAAGTGCGCGGGATCCAGCTTCTCCATCATCTTGTGCAGCGACATGCGCACGAAGCGCGACTTGTCGCTGACGTGCAGCCGCACGTAATCGCCGTCGGACTCGATCCACAGGATGTCCTCGGGCGCCATCACGTGGATCTCGCCGTCGCAGCGGATGAAGAGGCGGCCGTCGCCCTCGCGCGGCTTGGCGGCGGCCGCGGCGCCGTCCGCCGGGGTGCCCTCGCGCAGCTTCTGCAGCGCGGACATCACCTCGTCGAGGCGCTTGGAGAAGTCGCGCTTTTCCTGGCTGCGCACGGCGCTCTTCGCCCGGGCCAGGGCGTCGGCAAACCGGGCGCGGTTGAAAGGCTTCAGGAGGTAGTCAACCGCCTGGACCTCGAAGGCCTGCAGGGCGAAATGGTCGTAGGCGGTTACGAAAACGACCTGGGGCATCAGCGCGGCCGGCAGCTTGGCCAGCACCTCGAAGCCGGTCATGCCGGGCATCTGCACGTCGAGGAAGAGCAGGTCGGGCTGGTGTTGTTTGATGGCCTCGACGGCCTGGGTGCCGTTGTTGCACTGGGCGACAATCGCAATATCGGGGTCGTGGCGCAGCAGCGCCTCGACGTTCTGGCGGGCAAGGACCTCGTCATCGACGATCATGGTCCGGATCGTGGCAGTTGTGGTATTCATGGGGATGAACTCGTGCGGAAAGGCAGGATGATCTCGGCGCGGACGCCCTGAGGGGTGTTGTCACGGAGCCGCAGGCGCGCCTCGTCGCCGTAGAGCATGAGCAGGCGGGCGTGGGTGTTCTGCATGCCGATGCCGCGGCCGAGCGCGGCGTCGTCCTTGGGCAGGGCCGGGCCGTCATTATACACCGTGAGCATAAGCCGGGTGCCATCGCGCTGCGCGCTGACGCGCAGCAAGCGGGCGGCCGGGTCCTTCGAGATGCCGTGCTTCATGGCATTCTCCGCCAGCGGCTGGAGCAGCAGGCTCGGCACCTGGGCGCGGAGGCACTTGGGATCGATGTCGAACTCCACCTTGAGGCGGTCCTGGAAGCGGATGCGCTCGATCTCGAAATACCGGCGGAGAAAATCGAGCTCGCGCTCCAGCGTGTCCATCGCCTCCTGCTTGTGATCCAGCGAGCGGCGGAGCAACTCCCCCAGCCCGGCGACAATGTCCTCCGCCTCGCGGGTGCGGTTGTTGCGGATCAGGCTGGTGATGGAGTTGAGCGTGTTGAAAAGGAAATGCGGGTGCAGCTGCATCTTCAGCGCATCAAGGCTGGCGCGAACCAGCTTGGTTTCGAGCTGGGCGTTGGCGACCTGCAGCTGGCCCGTCAGGCGCTGGCCGTCCCGCCACTGGCGGTAGAAGCTGACGGCGTAGAGCGCCAGGATGAGCGCCAGGTAGACCAGCGCGGGCACGTAGCTCCAGCCGCCGACCCAGCGCAGGTCGTTCACCACCACCGGCAGGAAGGACGCCGGCAGGTGGTTGACCAGCAAAAGCCGCACCGCCTGGGCCACGACGAACAGCGCGGTGATGATCACCGCGAGCAAGCCATGAAGGCTGATCGCCCAGGGCCAGTGCCGGTCGACCCGGGTGAGGCTTTTCTGCACCAGCAGGATCGCGGGGATGAACAGCCACCACAGGATCTCGAGCGGCCAGAGGTTCAGCCTGGTCGCGCGGAAGGTGGCCCGGGGGGCGCCCTGCAGCCAGGAGCGCGCATCCCAGAGCAGGACCGCGGCGAGCACAAGCGTGCCGGCGGCCCAGACAAGAAGCCAGAAGCGCCAATGGCGCCACCAGGGAGTTCCGTTGTTGCCGTTGAAGGATTTCATGTGCCGGGCATGGCTTGAGGCAGGGACGCCTCGGGCGGCAAGTCCAGCCAGAGCCGCCTCGGCGACTGGCGGGCGAGCGGGTCGCCATACCAGCCGCGCACTTCGGTGGAGCGCAGGGTGTGCCGCCGCTCGAACATCAGGGGGATGGCCGGCACCGCCGCCATGGCCCGGCGCTCCGCTTCCTCCAAGATCGCCAGCCGCTCCGGGCCGGTCTTGCGGTTCGCCGCTGCCAGCAGACCGACGATCACGTCGTCCCGCCACCGGGTCTCGCTGTAATCGGGCGGCATCGTGAAGGTGGTCAGGAGGTCCGCAGGATCCGGCACCGTCGCGACGACCACGCCGTAGATGAAATCATAGTCACCCGCGTTGATCCGCTCGGCACGCTGGACGGAAGCCTCATACGTCACGTAGGTGCGGATGCCGAGCTCATGGAACCAGCGCTCGCAGCAGGCCGCGGGATAGGGATTGCCGTCCATCCAGAGCGGCAGCGACATGCGCAAAACCGGGAAGCCCTGGCCACCCGGATAACCCGCGGCCGCCAGCAACCGGCGGGCCTCGTTTGCGTCCTCCGTGAGCAGCGTGAGACCCGGGCGGCCCGGCATGTCCGGCACCCAGGACCAGGCCGGCACCAGCTGCGCGCGGTCGGATTCCTCGATCAGGTCCTCGCGGTTAATCGCCAGCGCGAGCGCCTGGCGCACCCGCAGGTCGCGCAGGGGGCCGCGCGTGACGTTGAAGTAGTTCGCCACCACGCCCAGCGCGAGTTCCGACTCAACGGTCATCGCCCGCCGCGTGGGCCAGCGGCGCTCGGCCGAAAGATTCACCGACGGCATCAGGTCCGCCTTGCCCGCCGCGACCAGCAGGGCCCCCATGCTCGAGCTGTTGGCCCGGATGAATTGCACGCCGGCCAGCCGCACTCCCGCCCGGCCATGATAGGCGGGGCTGGTCTCCAGCCGGTAACCGTCGGCGTTGGCCTGTTGCAACCGGAAGGGTCCGTTCGTGACCAAGGCCGCCGGTTCTTCATAAAACGACTGATCAGCCAAGACCCGCTCGGTCGAGTGGTGCAACGGGGCCAGCAGCGGATCGGACAGCTCGACCAACAGCGTGGTTCGCGGCTGGTCCAGCTCCACCTGGAGCGTGAGGTCATCCAAGGCGCGCAAGCCCACGGCCTCCGGCTTTTCCCGCTGGCCCCGATGGTAGGATTCGGCGTTCTTCACCGGGAAAAGCGTAAAGGCCAGTTCGATGCGCGCGCGCAGCAGCCGCTGCCAGGCGCGCACAAAATCCTGCGCCGTGACCGGGTCGCCATTGCTCCACCGGCCGTCGGGCCGGAGCCGTAGGGTCAGCAGCCGGTGATCTTCCGACCAGCTCCAGCTTGCCGCCGCCGCCGGCTGCGGTTCACCGGTGAGGGGATCACATTCCACCAGCGGCTCCCATAGGCTGAGGATAAACTGATTGTAGGTCGAAAGGGGCAGCATCCGCACATGCGGGTCCGGACGCAGCACCTGAGTGTAGACAATCCGGAGAACATCCCGGTCGTGCATCCCACGCGCCACTCCGGGCAACGACTCCCGCGGCCCGAGGAAAACCAGCGCCAGTCCCCCGCCCAAAACCAGCAACGCCAGGCTCATCCACCAGTGATCGCGGGGCGTCGTAGTCATTGTGTTTGTTGGCCTAGCTAGCAGACGGCCCTAGCCAAGGCAATGCGCGGCTCCCCTACAACCAGCGTGTGGCCAGTCCGCTGGTCACCGCGACGAGTCTGCATAATTCCGCGCCGAAGCGCACTGGCGCAAAAAAAGGCGGCCGGTGGGGCCGCCTCGTTTTTGCCGGGGAATATCCCTACGCCTTATGCCTTGGGTCCGCCCTGCGCGAGGTTGCGCGCGCGGAGACGCAGGCCGTTGAGGCGGATGAAGCCCGTCGCGTCGCTCTGGTTATACCAGCTCTTCACGCCTTCCATCGAAGCGATCTTGTCGTCGTAGAGCGAATACCTCGACTTGCGACCGCAGGTGATGATGTTGCCCTTGTAGAGCTTCAGCCGGACGGTGCCGGTGACGTAGCGCTGGCTCTCGTCGACCATCGCCTGGAGCATCTCGCGCTCGGGCGCGAACCAGAAGCCGTTGTAGACGAGCTCGGCGTATTTCGGGATGAAGCCGTCGCGCAGGTGCAGCACCTCGCGGTCGAGCGTGAGCGACTCCACCTGGCGGTGGGCCTGCATGAGGATCGTGCCGCCCGGGGTCTCATAGACGCCGCGGGACTTCATGCCGACGAAGCGATTTTCCACGAGGTCAACGCGGCCGATGCCGTGCTTGCCACCGAGCTTGTTCAGCGTCTTCAGCACGCCGCCGGGGGTGAGCTTCTTTCCGTTCACGGCGACGGCGTTGCCCTTCACGAAGTCGATCTCGACATACTCGGGCTTGTCCGGCGCGTCCTCGGGGGCGACGGAGAGCTTGAACATCGCCTTGTTCGCCTTCGTGGTCGGGTCGAACCACGGGTCCTCGAGGATGCCCGCCTCGTAGGAGATGTGGAGAAGGTTGCGGTCCATCGAATACGGTTTCTTGAGCGAAGCCTCGACGGGGATCCTGTGCTTTGCGCAGTAGGCGATCATCTCGGCGCGGCCCGGGAAAAGATCGCGATAGGCCTCGATCTTCCACGGCGCGATGATCTGCAGATGGGGCGCGAGCGCCATGTAGGTGAGCTCGAAGCGGCACTGGTCATTGCCTTTGCCCGTGGCACCGTGCGCCACGGTGTCGGCCTTCTCCTTCTTCGCGATCTCAACCTGCGCCTTGGCGATGAGCGGGCGCGCAATCGAGGTGCCGAGATAATACTGGCCCTCGTAGATCGCGTTGGCGCGGATCATCGGATAGATGAAGTCCCGGGCGAATTCCTCGACGAGATCGATGGTGTAGTGCTTGGAAGCGCCGGTCTTCAGGGCCTTCTTGTCCAAGCCCTTAAGCTCCTCTTCCTGGCCGATATCAGCCGCAAAGGTGACGATCTCGGCGTCGTATGTTTCCTTGAGCCACTTGACGATGACGGAGGTGTCTAGGCCTCCAGAGTATGCGAGGACGATCTTCATGATAGGATTCGCAGTGTTGGTAATCATCCCGCCTGCGCAAAGTAAAAATCAGGTATTTAAGGCCAAATGGCCCCTCCGGGGTTGCGTTTACCCCAACGCCGGGGATGATCCGCCCTAGCTGCATGAGCAAGACCCCACAACGGTTCAGCCGTGTTCCAGCGAGCGGATTCACGCTCGTGGAGATCATGATTGTCGTGGTCATCATCGGGCTGCTGGCCGCCCTGGCCATTCCGGCCTTCCAACGCGTGCAGCGCGCCTCGCAAAACGCCCGCATCATTAATGATTTTCGCGTCTTCTCGCAGGCCTTTGAGATCTACAACTCCCAGAATGGCGCGTGGCCGGCCAATGCCGGTTCAGGCGTCGTGCCGTCCTCCCCCGTGGCCATGAACGGCGACTTCAAGGTCGCTTCCTGGCAGGCCGTCACGGTGGTGGGGGGGCGGTGGAACTGGGACAACAACCTTGGCTCCGGTGGTAATGCCGGCATCTGTATCGCTGGTTTCACCTGCACCGACGAACAACTGACGCAGATCGACGAGAAGATTGATGACGGTGACCTGACGACCGGCAACTTTCAGAAGACCACTCCCACCCGCGTGATGTTTGTCCTGGCGACGGGCTCGTAACGGCCGCGAACCGCGTCAGCCGCGCTCCCGGGCCAGCATGGCCAGGATGGCCTTTTGCACATGCAGGCGGTTCTCCGCCTCGTCGAATATCACGCACCGCGGGTGATCAAGCACTTCCTGGGTCACTTCCTCGCCCGCGTGCGCGGGCAGGCAATGCATGAAAAGCGCGTCGGACTTGGCCGCTTCGAATAATTTCTTCGTCACCTGGAAGGGCATCATGCGTTTCTGCCGTTCGGCCGATTCGCCCTCCTGCCCCATGCTGGCCCAGACATCAGTGTAGACGATGTCGGCATCGGCGACCGCTTCTTGGGGATCGGAGGTGAAATGGAATGTGCCGCCCATTTTCTCGGCCATCATCTTGATCATCTTGCCCGGACCGTCGCTCGCCGGTCCGCCCAGCGAGACCTTCATGCCGAACAGGTTCGCGCCAAGGATCCAGGAGTTGGCCATGTTGAAACCGGTGTCGCCGAGAAACGCGACCTTGCGTCCCTTGAGCGAGGCAAAGAGGTCGCCATCCGGACCGGCCCAGCGCTCGGCCGCGGTGAAGGCGTCCGTGTAGATCTGGCAGGGATGAAGGAAATCCGTCAGGGCATTGACCACCGGCACCCCGCTGTCCTGCGCCAAGCCCATGATGTCACCATGCGCATAGGTGCGCACCACCAGCCCGTGCACGAAACGGCCCAGCACCTTGGCGGTGTCGCTGATCGGCTCGCCGCGGCCGATCTGGATGTCGTTGGTGTTGAGAAACAGCGGATTTCCGCCCAGCTCGTGGATACCGACCTCAAAGGACACGCGCGTGCGGGTGCTCGACTTGGCAAAGATCATCGCCCAGGTCTGGCCGGCCAGGGGCTTTTCATGGCGACCCCGCTCCTCCTTGAAATGGCGGGCCATGGAGAAGATCTGCACGACCTCGTCGCGCGTAAAATCGGTTTCCTGAAGGAAGTGTTTCATGGCGGTTCAGTTTTTCCTGATTAGCACCGCGCGGATGATCGCCGTCGCGCGGTCGAGGTGCTCCTTGGTGGCGATGAGCGGCGGCAGCAGCCGGACGGTGTTGGTGCCGGCCGCGGGCGCCAGCAGGCCCTCGTCCCGCAGCGCCGCAATGTAGGGGGCCGGCTCGCCGTGGAGCAGCAGGCCGATCATGTAGCCGCGGCCGGTGATGGCCTTCAGTTGCTTGGGAAATTCAACCACGAGCTGCTCCAGCTGGGCCTTCCAGGCGGTGCCGTTGGTCTGCACCTTCTGCAGGATATTGTCGCGCTCGAGGACATCCAGCACGGCGAGCGCCGCCGCGCAGGCCAGCGGGGTGCCGCCGAAAGTCGAGCCGTGCGAGCCCGGCGTGAACAGGTCGGCGTGTTTCTCCGCCGCCCAGATGGCGCCCATCGGATAGCCGCCACCCAGGCCCTTGGCCATGCCGATGGCGTCCGCCCGCACGCCGGAGTGCTGGAAGGCGTAGAAGGTCCCGGTGCGGCCGAGCCCGCACTGCACCTCATCGAGCATGAGCAACAGGTTGTGCTTGTCGCAAAGCTGGCGCAGCCCCCAGAGGAACTCGTCGGTGCACGGGGTGACGCCGCCCTCGCCCTGGATCGTCTCGAGGAAAATGGCCGCGGTGTTCTCGTCCACGAGATCGGCGAAGCTCTGTAGGTTGTTCAGCTCGCCGAAGGCGAAACCAGTCAGCATCGGCCGGAACCCCTTCTGGATCTTCTCCTGCGGGGTCGCGCTCATGCCGCCGAACGTGCGGCCATGAAAGGCGTTCTTGGCGCCGATGATCCCGATGCACTTTCCTTCCACGCCCGACTTCCGCATGCCGTGCAGGCGGGCAAGCTTGATCAGGCCCTCGTTGGCCTCGGTGCCGCTGTTGCAGAAGAACACCCGGCCGGGGCCGGCCTGGCGCACCAGCCGGCGCGCCAGCTCGCCCTGGTTGGGGTTGCGGAAGAGATTGCTGCAATGGATGAGTTCGCCGGCCTGGCGCCGGATGGCCTCCACCCAGACGGGATGGCAGTGCCCCAGCGCTGCCACCGCGACGCCCGAGGTGAAGTCGAGGTATTCCCGGCCGGTGTCATCCCACACCGAGACGCCCGCGCCGCGCACGATCGTGAGGGGCGCACGGCCGTAGTTCTTCATGACATAGGCGTCGTAAAGCTCGGCGGTATTGGTGCGGACGATAGTCGGCAGGCTCATGGAAAAGAAGGCAGTCGGCAGTTTACGGATCCAATGGGCAAATGCACGCGCGCAATGCGCCGCGTGCCGGCGCTCAGCCGTGCACGATTTCGGTGCCCACGCCCTTGTCGGTGAAGATCTCGAGCAGCAGGCTGTGCGGCATGCGGCCGTCCACAAAGTGCACGCGCTGGACGCCGTCCTGCAGGGCGCGCACGGCACTCTGCACCTTCGGGCGCATGCCCTTGTCGATGATGCCCTTCTTCTTGAGGCCGTCCACCTCGCCGACCTTGACCGTCGAGATGAGGGTCGAGGGATTCTTCGGATCGGCCAGCAGGCCGGGCACGTCGCTCATGTAGACCAGGCGGCGGGCGCGCAGCGCGCTGGCCACGCGGCCGGCCACGGTGTCGGCGTTCACATTGTAAGGCTTGCCGTCGTAACCCTCGGCCACGGGCGAGATCACCGGCATGAAACCGTCGGCGATCTCCTTCTTGATGAGCTTCACTTTCACCTCGGTGACGTCGCCGACGAAGCCGAGATCGATCTTGTTGCCGTCGTCGTCGGTCTCGAGTTTCTGGCAGACGAGCACGCTGTCGCCGGCGAGGCCCTTTGGCTTGGCCTTCACGGCGGCCAGGGTGTCACAGACCTCCTTGTTCACGATCTCGTCGAGGGTCTTCTTGACGATCGCGATGGTCGCCTCGTCGGTGACACGGAGACCGTTGATGAAATTCGCCTTCAGGCCGGACGCATCCATCGCGCGGTTGATGGCCTTGCCGCCGCCGTGCACGACGACGACATTGATGCCGACCGCCGCGAGGAACGCGATGTCCGTGGCCACGCTCTTGCGCACGGTCGGGTCGGGATCGTCCATGAAGCTGCCGCCGTATTTGACGACGAAGGTGGCGCCGCGAAAGTCCTGGATGTAAGGCAGGGCCTCAAGAAGCACGCGCGCTTTGGCAATGACCTCGGAAACGTCCATCAGGAGGTCAGGAGCGGGCAAAAGTCTGCGGCGCGGTGTTCATCAGTTGTCGTGTGGCTGAATCTGTTAAGGCAATGCGCGCAGATTTCACTAAAAAAATGCAGGGGGCGGCAAATGTCACGCGGCTCACTCGCTCTTGTTGTAGTGCACGTAGCCCTCGGTGAGGTCGGTCGCGAGCAGCCGGAACGACGCTTTGCCAAGGTGCAGGTTGAGCGTGATGGTGAAGCGGCGGGCCTTCACGATCTCCTTCCACTTGGGCTTGAGGTCGGCGTGCGGCTTGCCCGCGGTCATCGCCGGCGTGTCGTTGTAGAGGATGTCCAGCTTGGCCTCGACGAGCTTGGCGCCGGCGTAACCGGCGGCGTCGGCCAGGCGGCCCCAGTTGGGGTCTTCGCCATACCAGGAGGATTTCACGAGCAGCGAGTTGCCGATGGCACGGGCCACCTTCTCGGCGTCGTCCGCGGAGGCGGCGCCGTTGACCTTCACCTCGACGACCTTGGTGATCTTCTCACCGTCGGAGACGATCTTGTCGGCCAGGACCTCACAGGCCTTCCAGACCGCCTCGGCGAACAGGACGCGCAGCTCGCGCGGGCTCTTGTCGCCAACGCTGACGCCGGAGTGGCCGTTGGCCAGCATGAGCACGGTGTCGTTGGTGCTCATGTCGCCATCCACCGTGATGCAGTTGAACGTGCCGGTGACGGCCTCGGAGAGGGTTTTCTGCAGAAAGCTGCGCGGCACGGAGAAATCAGTGGCGAGGAACGCCAGCATCGTGGCCATGTTCGGCTGGATCATGCCGGCGCCCTTGGCGATGCCGGAGACGAAGTGCTTCTTGCCGTCGTAGGTGAAGCTGACCGTGACGGTCTTGGGCTTCGTGTCGGAGGTGAGGATGGCGCTGGCGGCCTTGTGGCCGTGGTCGGAGGTGCGACCCTTCTCGCTGACGGTGCGCTCGAGGCCCTTGAGCAGCTTCGGCATGGGCAGCGGCTGGCCAATGCGGCCGGTCGAGCAGACGAAGAAGGAGGTCGGCTTAAGGTTGAGCGAGGCCGCGATCCGTTGCGCGGTGGTGTGCGCGTCCGCCAGGCCGTCGGGACCGGTGCAGGCGTTGGCGTTGCCCGAGTTGGCGACGATGCCGTGGAACGGCCCGCCGTGCGCGAGGTGCTTCTGGCAGAGCAGCACCGGGGCGGCCTTGACGGCGTTCTTGGTGAAGGTGCCGGCAGCGGTGCAGGGGCGCAGGGAAAAGAGCAGCGCGAGGTCGAGGCGCTTGAGGTCGTGTTTCTCGCGGATGTCACAGGCCACACCGGCGGCCTCGAAGCCGGGCACATCCGTGATGCCGGCGCTGTCGGGAGTAACGAGCAAGTGGGTCGTCATGGTGGGGCGAAAGATCAGGCCAGCCCGGCGGTCTCGGGCAGGCCGAGCCACAGGTTCATGATCTGGACGGCCTGGCCGCTGGCGCCCTTGACGAGATTATCGAGGGCGGAGGTGATCACAAAATTGCCGGTCCGGGCATCAAGCACGGCGGAGATGTCGACGCGGTTGGTGCCGACGGTGTGCGCCGTGTCGGGGGTCTCGCCGGACGGCAGGATGGCCACGAAGGAGCGGCCGGCGTAGGCCGCCTGCCAGGCGGCGTAGAGGGACTCGATGGTCGCACCCTTCGCCGCCGGCACGGTGATGGTGGTGGCGATGCCGCGACGCATTGGTGCCAAATGCGGATTGAACTGCAGCACGATCTTCGCGCCAGCCGCGGCGGAAAGCTGCTCCTCGATCTCGGCGAGGTGCCGGTGCTTGGTCAGGCCGTAGGCCTTGGCGCTCTCGGTGCGCTCGACGTAGAGGTAGGTCTCCTCGAGCTTCTTGCCGGCGCCGCTGACGCCGCTGAAGGAGTTGACGACGATGTGCTCGCGCGAGATGAGGCCGGCCTTGAGCAGCGGGAGGAGCGGCACGAGCGTGCTGGTCGGGTAGCAGCCCGGCGCGGCGGCGAGCTTCAGCTCCGTCTTCCACTTCGGGTCGGTCAGCTCGGGCAGCACGAATTTCGCCGCCGGCAGCAGTTCGGGGGCATGGTGGGCGCCGTAATATTTCTCGTAGGTCGAGAGGTCGGCGACGCGGAAGTCGGCGCTCAGGTCGACGACCTTGCGCCCGGCGGGCACAAGAGCCTTGGCGAAGTCGGCCGCGGCGCCATGCGGCAGCGCCAGGAACCAGAGGTCGATGTCACTGCGGGCGGCGAGGGCCTTGGCGTCGGAATCGCTGAACTTCAGCTGGTCGGCCGCGGTGCCGCGCAACGACGGGATAAGGGCGGAAACCGGCTTGCCCGCGTGCTGACGCGATGTGACCGCCGTCAGTTTGACCTGCGGGTGACCGAGGAGGAGTTTGACCAGAACTTCGCCGGAGTAACCCGACGCGCCGACAATGCCGACATTCATTTAAGGGAGTGGTAGAATTATGAATTCCCGCGGGGGAATCGAGAAGTTTCGTGACCGCCAAAAGAAAGAAGCGGAGGCCGTGAGGCGCTCCGCTTCGGGGGAAAACGTGTTCCAGGTCCGGGCGATTAACGCTTGGAGAACTGGAAGCGCTTGCGGGCGCCGGGCTGGCCGGCCTTCTTGCGCTCTTTCTCGCGGGGATCACGGGTGAGGTGACCGGCCTTCTTGAGAGTGACGCGGAGCTCGGGATTGAACTTCAACAGGGCGCGGGCGATGCCATGGGCGACGGCGCCGGACTGGCTGCTGATGCCGCCACCGGCGACGTTCACGGAGACGTCGAACTTGTCCTTGCTGTCGGCCGTGACCAGGGGGGCGACGGCGCGGCGCACGAAGTTGTCGTGCGTGAAATAGACCTCGAACTTGCGGTCGTTGACGGAAAGCTGGCCGGAGCCGGCGACGAGACGGACGCGGGCGGTGGAGGTCTTGCGACGGCCGGTGCCGAGATAAACGGAGGTTTCAGCGCTCATGGGTTACTTAAGGACGACGGGATTCTGGGCCGCATGGTCATGCGTCGCGCCGGGGAACACCCGGAGCTTGGTGAGCATCTTGGCCGCGAGGCGGTTCTTCGGGAGCATGCCCTTGACGGCCTGCGAGACGATGAACTCGGGCTTCTGGCGGCGGACATCGGTCAGCTTGCGATACTTTTCGCCGCCGACGTAGCCGGAGAACGACATGTATTCGGTGGTCTCTTCCTTCTTACCGGTGAGGACGACCTTGTTCGCGTTGATGACGACAACGAAGTCGCCGGTGTCGACGTGGGGCGTGTAAGTGGGCTTGTGACGGCCGCGGAGGATGTTGGCGGCTTTAACGGCGAGACGGCCCAGCACCTTGCCTTCGGCATCGATCAGATACCACTTGGGCTGCACAGTCTCTTTCTTGGCCAGATAGGTTTTCATTTGCGGAAAGGGGCCAAAGGGAAGGATTTCGCCTACCCCTGTCAACCCCGAACCTTTCACATTCCTGAATACCACCCCGCGGATGGCTTAACCCCTCAAAAGTCGAGGGTTACGCCAAGTGTGACCCACAAATTCCCGCGCGAAGCGCGACCAAACGGACCATTTGTTGCCGAACGCCCAAAGCTGTCGACGTAATGCAGCCCGGCCACCACCGTCGTATGGGCCCCGACACGGTAAGGCAGGTGCACTTCCCCGCCCCAATAACCATAACTGTCATGCCGCCGCGGTCCCGGCGAGTCCGGCCGCCAGTCATCACCGTTCACCCACCCCGCAAACAGGTTCACTTCAAGAAACGCGCCAAGCTTGGTCAGCGCGATGCTGCGCGCGACCGAGGTTTGCACCGTGTCGGCCCGCAAACGGAAGTCATGATAGTAAGCGAAGCTCGGCGTGAAACCACCGACTGGCGCCATCGTGGCCATGAGCCCGGCCTCGAATGAGCGATCCACTCCACCACCCGGCACCTCGTCGAACCAAGTGCAGGCCACCAAGGCCTCCAGCGTGAATCCATCCGCGGGCTGCCACGCATAGGCGGCGTTCAGGTTCACTTCACGGGCGTCGGCGCCGTCATACGGCTGGCTGACCCAAAGTCCGCCGCGGAAGCGGTCGCGACTGAACTCCACGGCCGCCTGCGCGGAATCGCCGGCGCGTTCGACCCCGCGGAAGACATGGCTCGAAACGTAAGCCACGTCCATCCGTAGCAGCGGAGACTCCTCCTGCGCCCAGCCCGGGGCCCACGCCAGCAAGCCGAGCCCGACGACGGAAAATTTAAGAGGGAAACACATGGCAGTCGCTGGCCATGGATGTGTTTGTTTTTGCCGTTGTTGTCCACACACTCGTTTCACCCATGAATCCCGCCACCCGTCCAAACCTCATTGCCGCCGGCCTGCTTGGCTTCACGGGCGTCGCACTCGGCGCCTTTGGAGCGCATGCGCTGAAGGAGACCTTGGCGGCCAACGGCACGACGACCACCTGGCAGACCGCCGTCCTTTACCACCTGATCCACGCGGTGGCGCTGGTGGCCCTTCCGGGCTGGACCTGGGTCGGCCGGTGCTGGATTGCGGGCGTGGTGCTTTTTTCCGGCTCGCTCTACTGGCTCGCGCTTGGCGGGCCGAAAATCCTCGGTCCGGTCACGCCGCTGGGCGGAGTTGCCTTCCTGGCCGGCTGGGCCCTGCTGGCCTGGCACGCCCTTAAATCACCCAAGGCATGAAGCTGCCCCCGCCCCTGCTCGCCGCCCTTTCCGCCCTGCGCTCCGCGGGCGGCCGGCCGCGGCTGGTCGGCGGCTGCGTGCGTGACTGGCTGATCGGGCTCGAACCCAAGGACTTTGATATCGAGGTCTACGGCCTCGACTATGAGGCGCTCGGCCGGGCGCTCGCACCCTTCGGCCCTACGGATCTCGTCGGCCGCAGTTTCGGCGTGCTCAAGGTCCGGCTCGAGGGCGTCGAATACGATTTCAGCCTGCCGCGCCGCGAGTCCAAAACCGGCGCCGGCCACCGCGGCTTCGCCGTCGCACCCGATCCGGCGCTGACCGAGGCCGAGGCCGCCGCCCGGCGCGATTTCACGATCAACGCCATCGCCTATGATCCGCTGGACGACCGGCTGCTCGACTTTCACGGCGGCGCCGATGACCTGAAGAGGCGGATCCTGCGCCACACCGGCCCCGCTTTCGTCGAGGATCCATTGCGCGTGCTGCGGGCTTTCCAATTCGCGGCCCGGTTCGAACTGACCCTCGCGCCCGAGACTATTGCACTCTGCTGCTCAATCAGCGGCACCTATGCCGAACTGGCCGTTGAGCGCGTGTGGGGCGAATGGGACAAGTGGGCCACGAAGGCCGTGAAGCCCTCGCGCGGCATCATTGCGCTCAAACAGACCGGGTGGCTGAAGCATTTCCCCGAGATCGCCGCGCTCGATGGCGTCCCCCAGGAGCCCGAGTGGCACCCCGAGGGCGATGTGCTCGTCCATACGAACCACTGTCTCGATGCCTTGGTGGGGCTCGATTCGTGGCGCAACGGCCCGCCGCAGACGCGTCGGCTCCTGTCCCTCGGCGTGCTCGCCCACGATTTCGGCAAGGCCACCACGACTAAGCAGGCCGAGCGCCGCGGCAAGCTGCGCTGGGTCAGCCCCGAGCACGAGGCCGCCGGCGGTCCCCTGACCGACACCTTTCTGGCGCGCATCGGCGCACCACTCGACCTGATTCCCCGCGTGCGTCAGCTGGTGGTGAACCACCTCCTGCACCACCAGGGCGCTGAGGAATACCGCGACACCACCGTGCGGCGCCTCGCCCGCAAGATCGAGCCGGCCACCATCGACGAACTGATCGCCGTGATGCAGTCCGATCACCTCGGCCGTCCGCCGCTGGTCTCCGCCGAGACCGTGCGCCGCCTGGACCACCTGCGCGCCGCCGCCAAACGGCTGGCCCTGGAGCATGCCGCCCCCAAGCCGATCGTGCTGGGCCGTCACCTGATCAGCCTCGGGCTGCACCCCGGGCCCCAGTTCAAGCCCGCGCTGGAGGCGGCGTTCGAATCCCAGCTGGACGGCGCGTTTTATGACGAGGCCGGCGGCCTCGAGTGGATGCGAAACTATTTGCGGGCCCATCCACCGGTTTTATCCTCGTCCTCCACCTCCACGCCATGAGCACTCCCACCCAACTCGACCAACTCAAGCAGTTCACCACCGTCGTGGCCGACACCGGCGACTTCGCCAGCATGAAGGAGTATGCGCCGCGCGACGCGACGACCAACCCCAGCCTGATCCTCAAGGCCGCCGCCCTGCCCGCCTACGCCCACCTGCTGGACCAGGCCGTCAAGGACGCCGGCGTCGCCGCCAGCACCGAGCAGGTCATCGACCGGCTGCTCGTGCTGTTTGGCCAAGAGATCCTCAAGATCGTCCCGGGCCGCGTCTCCACCGAGGTGGATGCACGCCTCTCGTTCGACCGTGACGGCTCCATTGCCAAGGCCCGCGAAATCATCGCCCTCTACGAAAAAGCCGGCATCCCGCGCGAACGCATCCTCATTAAGCTCGCCTCAACCTGGGAGGGCATCAAGGCCGCCGAGCTGCTCCAGAAGGAGAAGATCAACTGCAACCTCACCCTGCTCTTCTCGTTCGCCCAGGCCGTCGCCTGCGCCGAGGCGAGAGTCCAGCTCATCTCCCCCTTCGTGGGCCGCATCCTCGACTGGTATAAGAAAAGCACGGGCAAGGACTACGCCCCCACCGAGGATCCCGGCGTCAAGTCGGTCACCGAGATCTACACCTACTACAAGAAATTCGGCCACGCCACCGAGGTCATGGGCGCCTCCTTCCGCAACAAGGGCGAGATCACCGAGCTCGCCGGTTGCGACCTGCTCACCATCAGCCCGCAGCTACTCGCCGAGCTCAAGGCCAGCACCGAGCCGCTCGCCCGCAAGCTCGACCCGGTCAAGGCCCGGGGCGCCGACCTCAAGAAAGTCAGCTTCGACGAGAAGGGCTTCCGCTTCGCCTTCAACGAGGACGCCATGGCCACCGAGAAGACGGCCGAGGGCATCCGCGTATTTGCCGCCGACATCGTCAAGCTTGAGCAGCTGATCAAGCAGAAGCGCGGCTGACCCGTCGCCATCCTCCGCGCGAGACTCCGCCCATGATCCGCGCCTTTCAGTGGGACCTCGCGCGCCAGGTGGAGCGGCTGGATTTCCTGCTGGCCCTGCTGCCGCGCTATGCGGCGTGGGGTTACCAGGAGCTTTACCTGCACCTCGAGGACGCGGTGCATTACCCCAGCCTGCCCGGCGTCGCCCGCGACGACGCCTACACTTACGAGCAGCTCGGTGAACTTGTGCTCTCCGCCGCGCAGAATGGCATCCGTGTCGTGCCAATCGTCAACCTCCTCGGCCACACGCAATATCTCATCAAGCACCCCGACTGGCGCGACCTGAACGAGCTCCGCGACGAGCGTGACCGCCCGCTGCCGCACGGCCAGATCTGCCCGCTGCACCCGCGCACACTGGAGGTCGCCGAGCGGCTGCTGCGCGACCTCGCGCCGTATTGCACGGCGGGCAAGGTGCACGTGGGACTCGACGAGTCGTTTCATCTCGGCCAGTGCCCGCGCTGCCGCGAGGAGGTCGCCCGCGCCGGCCTGGGCGGGCACTTCGCCAATCACGTCCACCGGCTGCACGCCATTGCCGGCGCGCAGAGCCTGCAGCTGGGGATCTGGGCCGACATGCTGTATTTCGTGCCCGAGGCCATACCCCTGCTGCCGCGCGGCATCACGGCCTACGACTGGTATTACTACCCGTTCGCGAAGAAGCCGCGCGTGGAGTTCTTCAACTTTGCGGAGCGCGACCTGCTGCCCGCGCTGCGAAAGCAGGGCATCGCCTACTACGGCTGCCCGATGAACGGCGCCTTCCGCCACGAGCCGCTGCCGGTGTTCGGCGACCGCCTGGCCAACATTCGTTCCTGGTGGCAACGTTGCATGGCCGTGAAGGCCGAGGGGTTTCTGGTCACTTCCTGGGAGGCCTACCGGCTCGCCCTGGAAACGACGACAGTGGTGGACGCCGCGGCCGCCAATCTCTGGCTGGAACCAGCACAGGATGACGCCACCGCGATGCTCGCCCGCGGCTTCGAGCGCATGTTCAAGTCCAAGGCCGCCCGTCCCCTTGCCCGCGCCCTGCTCGCGGCCGACGAACACGCCTTTGCCGGTTATGCCCGCTGGCAGATCAACGACCGGTGGGATGTCTTTGCCGGCACCGAGAGCCTCAAGCCCTACCAAACCGAGGAGCGGTTTTTTGCCCGGTTGCTCGCCGCGGACCTGCCGTGGCCCCGGGCCTTCAGCGCCAGCCTGGTTTTCCGGCATTATCTGGCGCAGCGCGACGTGTTGGTCCGACAGGCAGCGCGCGATGTGTTCAAGCTGCGGCGGATGGGACAATCGCGGGCAGAGGCCGCGCTCCACCTCAAGGCCATGCAAGCGACCGCGGCCACATTCGCGAGGGCCGTGAAGACCTGCCGCCTGGCCGCGCGGGCCATGTGGGACCGGACCCGCGACCTGCAGGCGCACGGCCAGAACGAAGCGGTGCTGGATGCGGACGATGCCCGGCTGACCGGCTGGCGCGACTGGCTGCAACGCGCCCGCAAGCATTCCGATCTGGCCTGGCAGTCCACGCCGGTGTGCGGCGCGTGGCAGCTCCAATTCATGGTGCACAATTTTGCCCCGGCCGTGCAAAAGGTCATCGTCGAACAACAGGCGCCTGACGGCACGTGGCGCGAACTGGCGGGCCGGTTCACCATCGAGTTTCGCGCCCAGGCGGCGCGCCCGAAGAGCAGGCTCAAGCGGGAGTTCACCGTGCCGGTCGATTTGCCCGATGCCCGGCTGCGCATTGCCGTCCGCGGGATCGGCCAGGTGGCGGTCAGTCATGTGGCCCTGACCAATGGGGTCGAGATCCGGCGGAGCCGCAGCTACAGTCTCAGGAAAACCCTCGGACGGCGCGCGCCCTCCCGGGGCCTGCCGGAGATTGATTGGACGAAAAATGTCCAGGTGCTGGAGCTGCCGCCGGGTTGACCGATACGCTCCTGCCCGTCAGCCTGCCCTCATGAAGTCCGTCTCCAAAGCCCGCGTCCTGCTGCTCGCCATCCTGCTGTCGGTGCATGCCGCGGCGGCCGGCGGGGAATTCACCAAGAACCTGACCCCGGAAAAGCTCCGCGCCGCCGGCCTGGTGAAGCTGACCCCGGAAGAGATCGCCCAGCTCGAAACCCTGATCGAAAACTACAAGACCGGCGCCGTGGAGCAGGCCGTGGCCGCCGTGCCGCCCACCCCGCCTGCGCCGGCCGTGAAGCCGGCACCCGAGGCGAAATCCGGCGGCATCCTGCCCGACTGGGTCGGCGCCCTGATCACGCTGAAACGGACGGAGAACGTCCCGGCCAAAAAGCAGCAGGCGCTGGAGAGCCGCATCGCGGGCGAGTTCGATGGCTGGAGCGGCCGGACGAGCTTCAAGCTGGAGAACGGCCAAGTCTGGGAGCAGGTGAACCGGGAGGAATCCTACGTGTGGACGCCCGCCGTGAAATCACCCAAGGTGAAAATTTTCCCGGCCTCGTTCGGCACATTCTGGCTTGAGATCGAGGGTGTGACCCAGCGGTGCCGCGTCCGGCCGGTCCGGTTGGAGTGAGTCAGTTGTCCCCGGTTGGTTTCGCCGGCATGGAGATCACCTCCAGCGGGCCCAGCTTGACGTCGCCAGACCGCGCCGGCACCGCGTTTCGCAGGAAGCGGTCGATCTCCTGGTAGAACGCGATGCGCTTCTCCTCCTTGTCGAAACCGTGGCCCTCGTATTTCTCCGTCAGGAACCAGAAGTCGCGGCCTTCAACGCGGCCTGCGGCCTTCAGTCTGCGGACGAGGACACTGCCGTGGGCGATCTCCACCCGGGGGTCATTCTCGCCGTAGGCCATCAAGAGCGGCACCCGCACGCGCTCCGCGAGATTTATCGGTGACGTAGCCTTGAGGCGCTCCTTGTCCTTGAAGGGGTCGCCGATGCGGGTCCGGCGCCACCAATCGCCATTGCGCGCGTCGTTCGTGCCCAGACCCGGCCGGTCGACGAGCATCATGAGATCGGTCACGCCCACATAATTGATGCCGGCACAATACAGCTCCGGCGTGTAAACAAGACCGGCCATGGCGGCGTAACCGCCATAACTCGCCCCGGAAATGACGATCCGGCCGGGGTCCGCGATGCCTTGGGCAATGGCCCAGCGGACGCCATCGGTGATATCGTCCTGCATCTCCAGCCCCCACTTCTGATAGCCCGCGCGCTCGAACCAGTCGCCATGGCCGCCGGAACCGCGAAAATTCATCTGGAGGACGGCAAACCCCCGGTTGGCATAGAACTGCACCTCCGGATTGAAGCCCCAATTGTCGCGGGGCCCATAAGGCCCGCCGTGCGGATGGACGATCAGCGGCAGGTTCTTCGGCTCGCGCCCAACCGGCAGGGTCAGGTAACCGCGAATCACCAGCCCATCACGCGCCGGGTAAGAGATCGGCTGCATGGGCGCTAGGTGCGACGGCTTGAGGCCTGGCTTCAGGTCGGCCAGTTTTTCCAGCGCGCCCCGCTTCTGGTCGAAAAGATAGTAGCTGCCCGGGTGCCGATCGCTGAACGAAAAGACCAGCAGCTTGGAGTTATCCGCCGAGGCCTCGCGCAAGGCGACCAAGGTCTCGGGAAAGGTAACGTCCAATGACGCCTGCAGCCGGGCAAATTTCTCATCGAGCCAGACCGTGACCGGCCGGTCGGCCTGGTAGGTTGCGGCCACCACTCGATTCAGCGCCTCGTTGTAGATCACACCGGTGACATCGTAGTTGTCGTCGGCGTAGACCACGGCCCCCAGCTGCCGGGTCTTGGTATCGTAGAGCTGCATCGCCGCGGTTTTCCGCCCGATGTCGGAAGTGACAAAGAGCGTCCGGTTGTCGCCGTCAAAGGCGACGGGGCTCCAGCCCGGCTCCCCGTCACGGAAAGCGGCCAGCTGCTCCCATTCGGCGCTGGCCGACTCCCGGTAATAGATGGTGCGGACACCCAGTTCGAATCCGATACCCAGGCGGGCCACGCCCGCCCGGTCGATGATCCAGGAATCGATCGTGCCGGGATTGCGGGCATGCAGCTGGAATTTGCCGGTCTTGACGTTGTAATGATACACATCGGGATGCGTGAACCGGGTGTCGCGGATGCCCAGCATCACATAACGCGTGTCATCGCCATGAATGCGTCCCAAGGGGGAAAGACCGCGCATCGAGTCCATTTGCTCGGCGTTGCGGCCATCGGCGTCGACTGCGTAGAGCCGGACCTGTTCCTTGCCGTCCTCGTCCATCAGGAAGAAGAGCCGGTTCTTGCCGGCCCAGAAGAGCCCCCCGACATCGTTCTCGGTCATCGAGGTGATCTGGGTCTTTTGCATGGTCTGGAGGTCGACCACGATCACGTTCATACGCTGCTTCCAGGGCTGCAGGGCGGCCAGATAGCGGCCGTCGGGCGAGAACCGCATCTGGCTGATGGACGTCAGGCCGAAAAGCTCGGCCACGGGGATCTCGGGCGGCGGGGCGGCCACGGACCGCGACAGGGAGAACAAACCAAGCAGGAACAGGAGGATATTTCTCATCGGGATCGCAAAAGGTGGAAAAAGAAAGGGCCGGCTGGATAATCCAGCCGGCCCTGTAATTTTAGTGACTCACGTTTGTATAAACGCGAACCCGGGATTAGAACGACTGACGCAGCTGCACGTAGAAGAAGCGGCCGCGCGGGTCGGAGATCTGGGCGTCGAAGCCCGTGTTACCCGAACCGGAAACCTGCTCCGTGACGTAAGGCAGGGCCTCGTCCAGGGCGTTCAGCAGGCCCGCGGTGAGCGTGGTCTTGCCGCCCAGCCAGGGAGTGCGGAAGGTGTAGGAACCCTGCAGATCCACGGTGGTGTAGGCCTCGACCTCGCGAACGTCGTTGATGCGGGTGGAGAACTCCTCGTAGTAACCGCTGTAGTTCACGAAGGCGCTGGCGCTGAAATCACGCCATTTCCAGCTGTTCTGCAGCACCAGCTTCAGGCGCGGGACCGTGCCGGAGGAGGTGAAGGCGCTGCCGACACCGTTGACGATCGCCGAGGTCGGGGTCGTCTGGCCGAGGAACTCGGCCATGTAGGCGCCGGAGAGGGAGTGCTTGAACTGGCCGAAGCTCGCGCTCTTCCACTGGTAGTCGACCTCGAAGTCGTAACCCGTGACCTCGTTGAGGGCGCGGTTCACGTATTGGAGGAAGATGGCGACGTTGCCGGTCACGAGCTTGCCGGGACGGCCGGCGGCCACGTCGGCCGGGGTCGGGGTCTCGCGACGGATGAGGAACTGCAGGTCAGGATCATTCAGCACGCCGATGTTGGTAGCCGTGACACTGGGCAGGCGGATGATGTTGTTGTGGGTGATCTTGAAGTAGCCCGCGGACAGGGTCAGGCCCTTGACCACCGGCACATCGTAGACCAACCCAAGGTAGGTGGACTCGGACTCCTCGGGGAGGAGGGCCGTGTTGCCCTGCTGGGCCTGCTGCACCTGCTGGTTGTCATCCGCGGCGAAGCCCGTGCCGGCGAGGGTCACGGAAGTGGCACCGGCCGGGGTGGACGGCACCCAGTAACGCAGGGCGTTGATCTGGGCCGCGTTGGTGATCGTGTGGCCGGCGGCGCTGCGCAGCGGGTCGTTGTAGCTCGGGAAGCTGCCGTTCGCGCCCGAGAAGAGCTCGAAGAGTGACGGGGCGCGGAAGCCCTCGGCGTAGGAGGCGCGGATCATCAGGTCCTTGATCGGACGGAAGCTGATGGCGACCTTGGGCTTCGTGGAGTCGAACTTGGAGTTGGTCTTGCCCTGGATGTCGTAGCTCTCGGTGCGGGCGGCGACCTGGAGTTCGGCGCTCTTCATGAACTTGAAGTTCTGCTTGGACGAGACTAGGGGCACGCTGATTTCAGCGTAACCGCTGCTCACCGTGCGGCGGCCGAAGGTGTTTTCACGCGTGCCGGAGCCCGCGAACGCACCCTGCTGGGTGAGCGGGTCGAGGTAGCTCTCGAGCTTCTCGAAGCGCTGCTCACCGCCGATGGCGATACCCATCGGGCCGGCCGGGAGCTCAAAGAGCTCGCCGGTGATCTTGCCGTCCAGCGAGCGCTGGGTCAGCTCGCCGTTCGTGGTGACGGTGTTGTTCAACGCGGCCAGGAGGCGGGGATCGTTGCCCTGCTTGTCGCCGAACACGTTCAGGAAGATGCCGGGGGCGCGCGCGAAGCTGCCGGAGGCGGCGGCGATTACGTCGGTCGTTACGATGAAGTTCACGCCGATGTCAGCCACGCTGTCGGAGTTGATCATCAGGGCCACTTCCCAGTTCCAGTTGTCCATCACTTCACCCTTCAAGCCGAGGAGGTAGCGGCTGTTGTTGGTGGTGATGTAATTGGTGCGGGGTCCGACATCAAGCGGGCGGAACGAGAAGTTCACCGGCTCGCCGAACGGATTGTAGGGATTGTTGGCCGGGATCACGTTGACCGCACCGCTGGCGGTGACCGGGGTCGCCGCGAGGTAGACGTTCGACTTGGTGCGGCTGTAGGAGAGCTCGGTGAAGACCTCGATCTTCTCGGTCAGGTCATAGCTGCCCATCGCAGTGAGACCAACGCGCTGGACCTCGGGGATGATCTGGTTGGGGCCGGCGAAGTCGAACGTGCGGACCTGGCCGGGGAGCAGCGTCGCGGCGAAGGCCGCGGCGTTCGTCCAAAGACCGGTCGAACCGTCCGGAATGCCGAACACGCCGGAAGGATTGGCGGGCAGGCCGAGCGGGTTGGTGCCGGTCAGGTAGGCGCTGCCGGGGCGCAGGGTGATGGTGCCGGGGTTGCCGGTCGGGCTGCGGAAGTCCGTGCCGTGCGGGTGCAGGGCGCGGTGATCGGCGGTGCCGATGGGCTCGCCGGGGCGCTCATTGCGCAGCAGGCTGTTGCGGGTGAAGTAGTCGAACACGATCAGCGCGCTGGCCTTGCCCGTGTAGGCGCCCGTGACCATGCTGCCACGGAATTCGCTCACGTCGGAGGCGAAGGAGTTGCCGTAGCGGAGGGTGCCTTCGGCGCCGGTGTAGTCCTTGCGGAGGATGACGTTGACCACGCCACCGATCGCGTCGGAACCGTAGAGGGCGGAAGCACCGTCCTGCAGCACTTCGATGCGATCAACGGCGGCCAGGGGCAGCGAGTTGATGTTAACGAAGGAGGTTGCGCCGGCGGCGGCGGACGGGGCGACGCGACGACCGTTGATCAGCACGAGGGTCGTCTCGGCACCAAGGCCGCGCAGCGACACGTTGCCGGCGCCGCCCGTGGAACCCTGGTTATTGATGTTCTCGTTCACACCCGCGAAATTCGACGGGATGCGCTTGAGGACATCCTGCACGGTGTTGGAACCGGACAGCTCGATAGTTTCGCGGTTGATGATTTGCACCGGGGCAGGTCCCTCGGTGTCGATACGCTGGATGTAGGAACCGGTGACCACGAATTTCTCGAGTTTGACCGGAGCCTTGCCTTCTTCTTCGGTGGTGGGGGTCGTCTGCGCAAAAGCGGCCGAGGCCGCGAACAGGGAAAGCCCGGCGCCAAAGAGGCACGCCAAAGGCTTCCGTAGGTGTCTTACGGAGCTATTGTTCATTGTTCGGTGTGTTGTGTGTGTAAGAAAAAACCAGCTAACCGGCTAATTTCTTGGGCTCATACGCGCATTTTTACCGGTGAAATTCAACATCTTTTACCGGGCGATAAGTGCCATTCGTCGCATTTGAGGCACACCCCTTGGGCATGAACCAACGACCGTCCGGCCCCGTGTATACGGAGGTTTATGAGCCAATTATCTTCTTAGCGGCCGGACCGATCGCTAGCGGACACGTTTGACACGTATCCAGAGTCCTTCCTTCACCAAGGTCATTTTCCAGCCCCCTAGGCGCGATGGCCTGATTTCCACCTCAGGGTCCACCACCAGGGGGAAAAAACGGCTCTCCGCCTGGTCCTGTTGCCAGACCTGATCGTTCGCCAGGGTGAAACGCGTGCGACCCGTCCAGCCGCGAAAATCACCCGTGATGCGCGTGCGGATGACCTCCGTCTCGTCGTCCTCGCGCGGCGCCAGGCCGATGCTGGCTTTTTTCTGTTCCAACGCCGCCGCCCGGGCCTCGGCGCGGCCTTCCTCACGCGCCTTTTCAGTCACCGCCGGGATCTTCTGGTTGGCCTGCGCCTCCGCAAAACGCCTGGCAAGCCGGTCGATCAAGGCCCGCTGCTCGGCGCTGAGCTGGTCGAAACCAGCCGCCTTGCGCTCGTCCGGCGTAAGATGCTGCCAGAAATCGTCCGCCGCCAGACCCGGAAGGGTCAGCACGGCCAGCAATGCCGTCATGGGAAGGAATCTCATGACCCGAGCGTTAACCAGAGTTTGGCCGGATTCCATTATTTTATGGGTGGGCAAGAAAAAGGCGGCCCGTTGCCGGGCCGCCTTGGAAGTGATGAAGCGAGGATCGCTTAGAACTTATACTTGGCCTCGACGAAGATCAGGCGGCCGATCGCACCGTAGGTGGCGATGTCGCCGTTGCTGTTGGTGTCGGTGCCCTTGTTCATCGGCAGGCCCTCGTTGAGCACGTTCTGCGCGCCAACGCGGACGGTCAGGCCGCTGAGGAAGCGGTAGTCCGAACCGAAGCTGTAGCTCGCGGAGACGTCGAAGGAGTGATAAGCCTCGACATGGTCGTCGGAGGCGGCCGGGACGCCGGCACCGGCCGGAATACCGCTCTCATCCGTGGTGGACGGGATGTAGGTCCAGCCGAGGGTGGCGTTCCACTTGCCACGGCTCCACGCCGCGCTGGTGTAGGTCTGCCACTCCGGGGTGGTGCCGTTGAAGCTGCTGGTCAGGCCAACAGTCTCATACTCGTCGACGTCAGGCAGGGTCTTGACCGTGTAGGAATTATACCAGGCACCGGCGAGGGAGAGGTCGAACTTGCCCAGGGCGTCCGAGTTCCAGGTATACTGCACCTTCAGGTCGATACCGGAAAGGTCGACCGCGGCGATGTTGGTCAGCCGGTCCGTCACGTAGATGTTGTCGATGGACGAGCTGCCGATCTGGCCGGCGGCCGTGATGGGCGCGCCATTGTCAAACTGCGTCGGGTCGCCATTGGGACCACGGCGGACATAGCTGGCGTAAGGCGACGCGGTGCCGAGCAACTCGACGCTCTGGAGGATGGTCTCGTTGCCGATCGTGGAGATCAGGTCCGTCTGCGCGATGTCGAAGTAGTCCATCGTCACGGAGAAGCCCTTGATGGACTTCGGGGAATACACGAAGCCGAAGGTGTAGCTCTTCGAGCGGGCGGCCTTCAGGTTCGGGTTGGAGCCGGAACGGGAGTTGGCCTGGCCGGTGATGAGCGAGCCGCCACCGAGGCGCTGCAGGTTGAGCGCGCTGGTGAAGCCGGCGCCGCCGGGGCCGAACAGGTTGAACAGCGTGGGGGCGGCGAACGACTTCGAGTAGGTGCCGCGGATGGCCAGCTGGTCATCCACCGGGAGCCAGCGGAAGGAGAACTTCGGCACGAGCGGGTCGTCCGTGTCGCTGTATTTTTCCTTGCGGCCGGCAGCGGTGAGCTCGAGCAGGTTGGCGCCGCTCATCTTGTTGTCGCCGCCGAAGATCGGCACGCGCACTTCCGCGAAGACCGACTTCACGTCGCGACCCGAGTTGAAGGGATCGAGGGTGGTGCCGGAGTCCCAGCCGAAGGTGGCCGACTGGCTGTTACGGTCGGCGGTCTGGTCGAGGGTTTCCGTGCGATATTCCACGCCGGCCGCGAAGCCGAGCTCGCCGCCGGGGAGGTCGAAGAGCTTGCCCGTGAGGCGGGCGTCGTAGGTGGTGAGGGTGGACTTGGCGGTGCCGAGCGCGGTGCCGAAGAGGCCGGAAGCGGCCACGGCGCCGGCGGCCTGCTCGCGGGCGAAGTAGTTGATCGAACCGTTGGCCGTCACGATACCACGGGTCGCGGTGCTGACCACGCCCTCGTTGCGGTATTGCTGGTTGACGATGTTCTTGTTGGCGGCCGCTTCCCAGGTGAAGCCTTCGCCGAAGGTGCCCTTCATGCCCATGACGCCACGGATGCTGGTGGTGTCATAGTAATACTGGCGGGGGTTGGAGAGGAAGCGATTGCGGGCCGTCACGGCGACGTCAAACGGGTTGAGCGCGTAGGCGGCGCTGGCTCCGAAGGACGTGGGCTGGGCGTTCAGCTGCGAGAAGGTGTTGGTCATCGTGTAGAGCATGTCGCCGAACAGGGTGACATTGTCGGTCCACTTGTGATCGAAGTTCAGCGTGACGCTCTTGCGCTCGTTGCCGATCACCAGGGTCGGGTATTGGGACAGGTCGAAGGAATACTGACCTTCCGAACCCAAGCCGCTGATGAGGTTGCTGCTGTTCGGGATCAGGATGTAGGTGCCGGCGGCCACGAGGGCGGCCGCAGACTGCTTCGGGCCGGCCGGCGGGGCGTTCAGGCCCGGCTTCAGCACGTAGAACTGGCTGCCGATGTTGACCACGCCCGCATAGGAGGCGGTGCCATAGATCGGGGAGCTGAAGCTGCGCTCATACTGCTTCATGGGATCCTGCATATACCACTCGGCCGCGAGGGTGATGCTGGTCTTGTCCGTGCCGGTGCCGCCGACGACGGAGAACTTGCGCTCGGCCCACTTGCCCTTGTTGTCCGAGAAGCCGTAGTGGCCGGACATCTCGAAGCCCTTGTAGTCGGACTTCAGGATGATGTTCACCACGCCAGAGACGGCGTCCGTGCCGTAGATGGCGGAGGCGCCGTCCTGCAGGATTTCGATGCGCTCAATGGCACCCACGGGGAACAGGTTGACGTCCACATATTGGAAGCCACCCGAGGCCAGGATCGGGGCGTAGGACACGCGGCGACCGTTGAGCAGCACCAGCGTCTGGGTGTTGCGGAAGGCCACTTGGGAGCCGCCGCCCGTCGCACCACTGGAGACGTTGGCGTTGGTGTTACCCAAGTTGCCGTTGCCGGTGAACTGGGGAGCCGCCTTGCGGAGGACTTCCATGACGTTGGACGTCACACCGGTGTTCTCAATCGCCTTGGAGTCCAAGACGGTAACCGGGATGGCCGTGGCAGCGCCGGCCAGCGGAATGTAGGAACCGGTGACGACATACTTTTCGAGTTTTACAGTGTCGTCGGCCGGGGCGGCCGTCTGGGCAAAAGCGGCATTGGCCGCGAACATGGAAAGCCCGGCGCCAAGCAGCGCCAACGGCTTCCGTAGATAACTTACGGAGCTATTGTTCATAGTTCTAGGTGTTGTGTTGGTAGGAAACTACCCGTGACCGGCTAATTTCTTGCGCCGAAAGGAACTATTTCAGCGACGAACAGCAATCTATTTCTGAAATTGTAAAATGTCCTCCTGCTATTCTAATAACATACTTTAGCTCATACCGATCAATCGCTTATGCTTAAAACCGGCCGGGCTTGGACGTTATGCCGAGTTGTGAATGAATCTTTTGGCTTATGTGACTCTTTGAAAAGGCAATCCATGCGGCATGGTTATGACACCTTATAGCGGGCACCTCAACAACACTCCCAGGGACCGTCCGTCATGCGAATTCACCATCAACCTGCAGTTCTCTGGATTCTTTCCGCGGTCACGGCTTGCTAGGTCCATGCAGCCCGCCTCATCAGGTGGTGCTTAGTAATCAGCGCCTGTCCGTTGACTCGAATTCCACCTTTTGCACCATCACGCCATGCCAACCCAGCATCACTACGCATCATGCCTCATGGGGCGCGCGCTCAACATCGCCGCCGTCCTCAGCCTGTCGGCGGTCTTGACGGCCCAGGCCGTCTCCCGCTTGCCGGTAGAAACCCTCTTCGCCGAACCCGATATCAGTTCGGTGCAGGTCTCGCCTGACGGCAAGTCCCTGGCTTTTCTCACCACGCTCGGCACCGGCAAGGTGGGCATTGCCCTGATGCAACTCGACACCGGCAAGGTGGAGCCGCTGGTCGGGGCCAAGGATGAAAACTACGAGGGGTTTTTCTGGAAGAACAACGACTGGATCGTTTTCGGCGGGGATATCGGCGGCAATGAGTCGAGTGCGCTGCGCTCCATCAGCCTCAGCAAGCGCAAGGTCGTGGCGCTGGCTGATTCCTACGACGAGCGCTTCGCCGACCGGGCCAATTCCGCGCAACTTGTGGATGAACTGAAATTCTTTCCGCATCATCTGCTGGTTTCCGGCCCGAAAAGCCAAGGGAGTTTCAATTTCTCCCTCTGGAAGCTGGATATCCGCACCGGTGAGCGCCGGCCCGCACCCGGCTATGATCCCAAGGAGGACACCCAGGAGGTCGCGGTGGACAACAATGGCGTTATCCGCGCGCGCAGCTACCTGTTGGGCGACAAGGCGATTTTTGAAGTCCGCCCCAGCGCCGAGGAGGGCTTTGTGAAGGTGGCCGAATTCGCGGCCAACGATCCCAAGTGGTCGTTCCGCCGGTTCGCCGCGGATAACGAAACCCTTTATCTGGTCACGAGCGACCAGACCGACACCGGGGCGCTGCATACCTTCAATGTCCGCACCCGCCAGCTCAGCCCGGTGCTCTTTCATACCCCGAAGGGGGAGATCAGCAGCGTCCTGTTGTCCTGGGACCGCAGCAAGTTCTACGGCGTCAGTTTTGAAACCGACAAGGTTTACTACGGCTTTGCCGACCAAGGCCGGGCGAACCTGCAGCAGACCATCGACGCCTCCCTGCCCGGCACCCACAACGTCGTGACCAGCATCTCCGAGGACGAGAAGGTCGTGGTCGTGTTGGCCTCGAGCGATCGCGATCCCGGCACCTACTACCTGCTCAACCTGCGCCAACCCGCCCTCAAGCTGATCGGCAAGGTCAACGCGCGCATCAACCCGGCGGAGATGCGGCCGATGGAACCCATCAGCTTCCAGGCCCGCGACGGGCTGACGCTGCACGGTTATCTGACCCGCCCGGCGGGCGCCGAGGGCAAGCCCGGCCCGCTCATTATCAATCCCCATGGCGGACCCTTTGGTCCCCGTGACCAATGGGGCTTCAATCCCGAGGTGCAATTGCTCGCCAATCGCGGCTACGCCGTCCTCCAGATCAACTACCGCGGCTCGGGCGGCTATGGTTATTCCTTCATGAAGGCCGGCCAGCGCGAGTGGGGCGGGAAGATGCAGGATGACCTGAGCGACGGGGTGAAATGGGCCATCGCCCAGGGCATCGCCGATCCCAACCGCGTGGCCATCTACGGCGGCAGCTATGGCGGTTACGCCGCCCTGGCCGGCGTCACCTTCACCCCCGAACTCTACTGCTGCGCCATCAACTATGTCGGGGTGTCGGATCTCAACCTGATCACCAGCTGGGCGCGGGGCCGGGCCGGCCGGGGCAGCGACATGTTCTATCGTGAATGGGTCGGCGACGACAAGGAATACAAGTTCAACCGCTCGCCGCTGAACTTCGTCGAGCGCATCCGCGTGCCGACCCTCCACGCCTACGGTTATAACGATCCCCGCGTGGTGATCGAAAACTGGACCCGCCTGGAAGCCAGGCTCAAGCAATTCAACAAGCCCTACGAAATCATCATCCAGGGCAATGAAGGCCACGGCTTCCGCAACGAGGCCGGCCGCATCGGCTATTACGCCCGGCTGGAGGCCTTTCTCGCCAAGCACATGGACGGCAAGAATCCCGCCACGCGGCTGGGCCCGCTGAACGTCCTGGAAATGCCCGTGAAGGAAAAGACCGACTGATCCCGGCCCGCATCGCGCCGTTTCCTGCCGCAGGCGGAGTCAATTGACTCCGCCTGCCTCGTCTCCGAAACTCCGCCCGCGCTCCCCCGCCCGATGCTCAACCCCACCCACGATCCCGCGCGCACCAGCTGGATTGAGTCCGCCAACCAGGCCGCGGCTGACTTCCCCCTGCAGAACCTGCCCCTCGGCGTCTTCCGCACCGCGGAAAATCCTGCGGCGCGCATCGGCACTGCCATCGGCGACCAGATGCTCGACCTGTCTGCCGCCGCCGGCCTGGATCTTCTCCCCATCGCCGCCCGCTCTGTCTGCCAGCAGGCCACGCTGAACCCGCTGATGGCGGCCGGCCCGGCGGTCTGGAGCGCTCTTCGTGCCCGGCTGAGCGAATTGCTCGGCGCCGATTCCTGCCCCGCTGCACTGCGCGCACAAGTCCGGCGCTGCCTCGGCCCGCAAAGTGCCGCCACGATGCAACTGCCGGCCGCCATCGGCGACTACACGGATTTCTACGCGTCGATCTTCCACGCCACCAATGTCGGCCTGCTGTTCCGGCCCGACCAGCCGCTCCTGCCCAACTACAAATGGGTGCCCATCGGCTATCACGGCCGCAGTTCCTCCATCGCCGTCAGCGGCACCCCGGTGCGCCGGCCGCACGGCCAGAGCAAACCGGCGGATCAACCGGTCCCTCGCTTCGGCGCGAGCAAGTCCCTCGACTACGAGCTGGAGCTCGGCGCCTTTGTCGGCCCGGGCAATCCGCAGGGCGCAGCCATCCCGCTCGCCGCCGCTGCCGGCCACCTTTTCGGCGTAGTGCTGCTCAACGACTGGTCGGCCCGCGACCTCCAGTCCTGGGAATACCAGCCGCTCGGGCCGTTCCTCGCCAAAAATTTTGCCACCACACTCTCTCCCTGGGTCGTGACCATGGAGGCGCTCGCCCCGTTCCGTGCGCCGGCTTTCGCCCGACCAACGGGCGATCCCGCGCCACTGCCCTATCTCGCCGACGGAAATGACGCGGCCCACGGCGGCCTCGCCCTCAGGCTCGAGGTCTGGCTGCTCACGGAAAAAATGCGCGCCGCCGGCTCCGCCCCGCACCGTCTGAGTTCCGGCAATTTCCAGCAGATGTATTGGACGCTCGCGCAACTCCTCACCCATCACGCCAGCAACGGCTGCAACCTGCGGCCGGGCGACCTGCTCGGCAGCGGCACCGTCTCCGGCCCGACCCCGGATTCGCGCGGCTGCCTGCTCGAGCTCACCGCCCGCGGCACCGAGCCGCTCCGCCTGCCCAACGGCGAGGAACGCCGCTTCCTGGAGGACGGCGACGAGGTCATCCTGCGCGGCTATGCCGAGCGTCCCGGCGCCCGGCGCATCGGCCTCGGCGAGTGCCGCGGCCGCGTGCTGCCCGCCCAAGCCTGAACGCACCCCGGCTTTCCCGGTTGGGCGTTGGTCGCTGCGCGCTCGCCGTGGGACGGCATGGCGTCCATTCTGTCCGCATGAAAAACCCCCTGGTATTCTGCCTGCTCTGCGCCGCCCTGCCTGCGGCCCTCGCCGCCCAAGCCCTGCCCGACAAGGCGAAACTCAAGGCGGAGGTCGCCGCCATGGAGGACGCCTTCTGCGCCATGGGCCAGAAGGACGGACTGCTCGCCGCCTTCCAACATTTCGCCGCGCCGGATGTCGCCTTCATCGACACCGATCCGCGCCAGTGGCGCGGTGCCGCCGCCGTGAAGCTGCGCATGGGCGAGAACCGCCCGGGCGTCAGCCTGACGTGGTCGGCGTATTTCACCGACGTCTCCGACGACGGCACGCTCGGTTACAACTACGGCCTCTATGAAATCCGCAGCCCCGGCCCGGACGGCAGGGAGCGGGTTGGCGGCGGCTGGTTTCTCACCATCTGGAAGCGCCAACCGGACGGCTCTTGGAAATACGTCATGGACAACGGCGCGCCGGATCGCCCCGCTCCGCCCGCGACTCCCGCCGCGCCGGCCCCCGCCGCCAAGCCGGCGGGCAACTGAGTTTCAGCACGCCAGCCGCGCTTTGTATTTTTCAGCCAGTTCCAACGCCATGTCGGCATCGCGGGCCGTCACGGTGAAGTGGCCCATCTTGCGCCCGGGCCGCGCCTCGGCCTTGCCGTAGAGGTGCAGCCGCACGTTCGGCTGCGCGAGCAGCGTGTCCCACTTCGGTTCGCCGTTGGCCCACGCGTCGCCGAGGATGTTCACCATCACGACGGGCGACGACAGCGTCACCGCGCCGAGCGGCAGCCCGCAGATGGCGCGCACCTGCTGCTCGAACTGCGAGGTCATGCACGCATCAAGCGTCCAGTGCCCGCTGTTGTGCGTGCGCGGCGCCAGCTCGTTGACCAGCACCTCGCCGGCCTTCGTCACGAAGAGCTCCACGCCCATCACGCCGACAAGGTTGATCTTTTCCGCGATGAGCCGCGCGAGCTTCTCGGCCGCGGCGGCCACTTCCGGTTTCACGCGGGCGGGCACGATCGAAAAATCCAGGATATGGTTCGTGTGGATGTTCTCCGCGATCGGGAATACCCGCACCGCCGCGCCGGGCGAGCGCGCGACGACCGCCGACACCTCGCAGGCAAAGTCGATGAACTGCTCGATGACAACCGGCTGGCCGGCGAATTTTTTCACCGCCGCCGGGATGTCGGCCTCGGTCATGACCTTAAGCTGGCCCTTGCCGTCGTAGCCGAAGTCCGCGGTCTTCACCACGCACGGCACGCCGACCTCGCGGATGCCGGCCGCCACGTCGGTGCCCTCGGAGAATCTTGCGTGCGGAAACTTGTTGTCCCGCAGCCACCGCTTCTCGCGCGAGCGGTTCTGCGTTGTCTCGAGCACGCTCCAGTGCGGTCGCAGCAGCGTGACGGCCTCGATCGCCTTCAACGGCGCGGCCGGCACGTTCTCAAACTCGTAGGTGACGACGTCGCACTCCTTGGCGAAGGCCGTCAGCGCCGCGGTGTCCTCGTAGGGCGCGTTGACCTCCTTGTGCGACACGGCGCCCGCCGGGCAATTCGCCGCCGGCTCGTAGACATGGACCCGGTAACCAAGCCGCGTCGCGGCCTGCGAGAGCATGCGGCCGAGCTGACCGCCGCCGAGCACGCCGATGGTTTTCCCGGGGAGAATCGCCTGGCCCGCGCTCACGGCAGCTTGGTCTTGAGGACCTTCCTCGTCTGCGCGGCGCGGAATTTCTCCCAGGCGCGCTTCGTCTTCGGGTCGGACTGCGCCAGCAAAGAGGCGGCGAAAAGCGCGGCGTTGATCGCCCCGGCCTTGCCGACCGCAAACGTCGCCACCGGCACACCACCGGGCATCTGCGCGATCGAAAGGAGTGAATCGAGGCCGTGCAGCGCCTTGGACTCCACCGGCACACCGAGCACCGGCAGCGTGGTGAGCGAGGCCGTCATGCCCGGCAGGTGCGCGGCACCACCGGCGCCGGCGATGATGAGCTTCAGCCCGCGCTTCTCGGCCGACTCGGCATAGGAAACCATCAGCTTCGGCGTGCGGTGGGCGCTGACGACGCGCTTCTCGAACGGCACGCCCAGCGCCGCGAGGGTCGCGGCGGTGTGCGACATCGTCTCCCAGTCCGAGGAGCTGCCCATGATGATTCCGACGAGTGGTGATGAAGCCATAAGCCTTAGGCGATAAGCTGTAAGCTCGGCCGCACATGTCCAGCAACGAAAAGGCCGGGCGGATGCCCGGCCTTGCTTGAGGCTTACCGCGTATCGCCCGGTGCTTTTACAGCAGCGGCGTGCCCTTCGGCACCCGCACGATGGTCGTGCCGGCGATCTTGTCGTGCCAGGATTGCTTCTCGTCGTCGAAGGCGACCCAGATGAAGCCCAGGCCGGCGACGAACAGCGACAGGAAGCCGCCGAGGGTGCGCACGACGGCCACGCCCCAGTCGAGGGGACGGTCGTCGAGCCGCACGACCTTGAGGCTGCAGATGATGCCGCCGATGGTCGTGCCCTTCGTCGCCCACATGGCGGCGCAATAGACGGCGAACCAGAACGGGAACACGCCGAAGCCGTGCCAGATGCTGCCGAGGAAGCCGCACATCATGCCGACCAGGATGGCGTCGAGCACCACCGCCGCCAGCCGGATCCAGAACCCGGCGCGCGGCAGGGTGGCCGAGGAGATGACGGGCGGCAGCATCGCGGCGACCGGGGGCGGCGCCTCGCCGGCCAGCGGGACTGCGCTGGCCGCGGCCAGCGGAGCGGCGGCCACGACCGCCGGCTTCGGCGGACGGCTGGCCTTGAACATGAGGATCAGCGTGTAGACCACGACGCCGAGGCCGAGCATGCCCGTCAGCATGTAGAGGACGAAGCCACCGATCGGGACGGTGTAGAACAGGAGCATGATCACGCCGCCGATCAGCACGCCGAACACGGGATGCGCCAGCGGGCCGTCCCCCATCAGCTTGGTGAAGCGCCGGCCCAGCCAGGCCAGCATCACGATCTTGCCGAAGATCGCCGCGAAAAAGAGCCCGAATGAGAACAGCGGGAGCAGCACGAAGCCGATCACGAGGGTCAGCGTCAACACCAGCAGCAGGTAGGCGACCGGCGTGAGCAGCATCGTGAGCAGGGCGGCTACCAGCGAGGAACCGGGCTGCTGTTCCAGCGTGTCGACGCACTTCTGCACGCCGGCGGGTGCGATCAGCGCGATGAGCGCGTAGAAGGCCAGGATGCCGAAAGCGGCATACCACGCCCACATCAGGCGGCTGTCGAAGGCCAGCGGCCGGCCCATCAGCAGGCACTTGGTGAACCAGACCCGCAGGCCGGTGAAATCACCGAAAGGTCCGAAGCTGCCGATCTGCTGCGTGCCGCCATGGATCTTGGAACCGGGGCCGCGCACCACCTTGCCGAGCACGGCAACGACCTGGCCGTCCACCACCGCATCGGGCCCGAGGATGACGTCACCCATCACGGCGATCGCCTCGCCCTTGACGTGGCCGTTGACCGTCGTGGTGCCAAAAACCGAGACGGCGGCATCGTCCGCCGAACCGTTGACCGTGGTGTTGCCGAAAACCGAGACCGCCGCGTCGGTGACGTGGCCGTCCACCGTGGTGTCACCGAAGACGGAAACCGCCTCGTTTTGCGTGCTGCCGGCGGAAACGGTGTGGTCGCCCATGGGCGGGCCGTCGCTATGCCGGGTCCCTGCGCCATAAGAGCGCGAACGCGTGGACTTCTTCTTGGTCGGCGTGGCGGGCTGTTCTTCCGTCGCGCCGAGTTCACGGAGTTCGCCTTCAGCCTTCTTCTCCTCGGGCGCGACCGCCTTGTCGTCGGCCGGGGCGGCCGCGTCGGTTTTTTCCGCTGCAGGCGCCTCAGCCGGCGCGGCGGGTGTCGCCACCGGTTCGGTCGGGGTCACGATCGGGGCGGGCTCGGCGGGGGCCGGCGGGGCGGGCGGGGCGGGCGGCGCCTCCTGCGTGGGCTCCGAAGCCTCGGCAAAGGAGGCGGCGCGCAGCACGGGCAAAAGCGCCAGGGTGAGCGCCAGCCAGCCGGCAAAAAGGAATGAGTAACGGGACTTGTTCATTGGGGATTCGCTCAATTATTGCGGTAAAGGGTGCGGTAGGCGGCGGCGCCGAGACCGAAGAAGGTGGCATAGAGGGCGGCGACAAACGCCAGGCCGCCGTAAAGCCACAGCGGCGGGATGCTCGCGATGGTGTCGCTGGTATAGGTGGCGATCCAGCGGATGACATGGAACAGCGCGGCGACCCCGGCGAAGCGTTCGCCGGCGGCGGCAGTCAGGGCGCTGCTGTCAGCCCCCTGGGTGACCAGGTAGAACGCGGCGATGGCCGCGCCGCTCACGCCGGTCGCGACGCCGAGGAAGGCGGCCTTCACGGCGCCCGGCCAGTAGGTCCAGGACTTGTGATACCAGACGACAGTCGCCTGGTGCTCGATCGCGGCGAGGACGCGGGACTCCAACGTAGAGGGCGCCTTGCGCAGCGGGAGGCTGCGCAGTTCGCGATGAACAAGTTGTTCGAGCTGCTCGGCCGATTGGGTCCGGAGGGCGAGGCGCGCCCCCACGGCGGCCTGCAGGCGCGTCTCGAAACCCGCCGGCGCCTTGCGGGGCGGCAGGGCGCGCAGTTCGCGGTGGATGAACTTCTCGAGGTCTTCAGGTGTCATTTTTTCGTTCATGGGGCACCTTCAGTTGGCAAATTTTTCGTGGCTGGCGCCGCTGCGCACCAGGATCTTCGCGAGGGCCTCGCGGCCGCGCAGGATGTCGGTCTTCACCTTGCTCAGGGAGACGCGGGTCTTCTTCGCGATATCCTCGTAGGGCATGTCCTCGAAGTGATAGAGCACCAGCGGGACGCGCTGGTGTTCGGGGAGTTTCTCGAGGGCGCGCTCGACCCACTCGCGGCGCTCCGAGGAATCGACGCCGGCGAAGAACGTGTCGGGCGCGGCGAACTCGACCTCCTTCTCGCCGCCCTCGTCGTCCTTGTGGACGAGATCGGAGAAGAAGCTCCAGCGCTTCTTGTAGCGCTGGATGTGGTTGATCGAAAGGTTGGTCGCGACTGTCTTCAGCCAGCCGCCGGCGGACGGGCTGGTGCGGAGATTGTCGAAGTGCTCGTGCGCCTTGATGAAGACCTCCTGGGCAATGTCCTCCGCCTGCGTCTCGTTGCCGATGAGCCGCACTGCGGTGGAATAGACCATGTCTTGGTAGTTGCGCATGAACGTGGTGAAGTCGGGCGGGGCCGTTACGCCTTCGGTAGTGGTTGTGTGCACTGTAGGATCTTCATTCATGCTAAGAACACGGCGCCTCTCCGCAGAGTTGCAGAAACCTCCTGCCACGCAAACCACGTTACGCCAAGCCTATAAGCCACCAGAACACCCGGCCGGCCGGATAGTCGCATCGCCCGCGTCGACGCCGGCCTAACGTGCCTGATTAGCCGTGGTTTTGGTCCTTTTGGCCGACCGGGCCGCCCTTGCCTATTTATGACACCGGGCGAGACTCCGCCGCACACTTCCCCATGTCCGCTTTCCTGACTCCCGACCCGAAAATCGAAGCCGCCATCCGCACCAAGGGCGAAAAGCTCTTCGCCCTCATGGACCAGCAGCCGCCCCCGGCCCTGTTCTCAAAGAAGGGCGCCTACGCCCGCCTGATGGAGTGGTCCATGAAGGACCCGGTCTTCAAGACCCAGCTTTTCCGCTTCGTCGACGTCCTGCCCTCGCTCAACTCGTCCGCCGAGATCGTGCGCCACCTGCAGGAATACCTCGGCGACAAGGCCGTCGAGCTCAACCCCGCCCTCAAGGCCGGCCTCGCCGCGTCCTCCTTCGCCCCCGCCCTCGTCGCCACGCCGGTCAAAGCGCAGATCGTCGACATGGCCAGCCAGTTCGTCGCCGGCGAATCCGGCGAGGACCTGCTCAAGCAGATCAAGAAGAACACCAAGCTTGGCCTCGCCACCACCATCGACCTGCTCGGCGAGACCGTCCTCAACGACGCCGAGGCCGACGTCTTCCTCAAGCGCAACCTCGAGATCCTCGACTCGGTCTCGAAGTTCTACGCGAAGGAGCCGGCCCCTTGCTTCAGCGACCTCGGGCCGAAGGCCCCCCTGCCCCGCCTCAATCTCTCGGTCAAAATCTCCGCGCTCACGCCCGACGTCCACCCGGCCGACCCGGAGAACTCCATCGCCGCCCTCAAGGAGCGCTTCCGCCCGATCCTCCGCCGCGCCTCCGAGGTCGGCGCACTGATCAACTTCGACATGGAGAGCTACAAGCTGAAGGACCTCACCCTCCAGCTCTTCAAGTCCATCTTCGAGGAACCCGAGTTCCGCACGCAGCCGGCCATCGGCATCGCCATCCAGGCCTACCTGCGCGACTGCGAGGCCGACCTCCGCGACCTCGTCGCCTGGGCCCGCCAGAACAACCGCCCGCTCAGCGTCCGCCTCGTCAAGGGCGCCTACTGGGATTACGAGACCATCATCGCCCAGCAGCGCGACTGGCCCATTCCCGTCTGGCAGAAGAAGCCCGAGTCCGACGCCAACTACGAGAAGCTCTCCCTCTTCCTCCTCGAGAACATCGACATCATCACGCCGAACTTCGCGTCGCATAACGTCCGTTCCGTCGCGCATGTCATCGCCCAGGCCGAGCGCCTCGGCATCGACCCGCGCGCCTACGAGTTCCAGGCGCTCTACGGCATGGCCGATGAGCTGAAGATGTCGCTCCTCCAGATGGGCCATCGCGTCCGCGAATACTGCGCCATCGGTGAACTGCTCCCTGGCATGGCCTACCTCGTCCGCCGCCTGCTCGAGAACACCTCCAACGAGGGCTTCCTCCGCATCAAGAACATGGGCGAGGCCACCAAGGACCAGCTCCTCGGCAACCCGGTCAACGCCATCGCCGCGGCGCCCGAGCCGCTCGCGCGCAAACCGCACGCTGCGGGCGCCTTCGTCAACGCCGCCAACACCGACTACACGCAGGCCACCAACCGCGACAAGCAGCGCGCCGCCCTCGCCGCCTGCACCGCCAGGCTCGGCCAAAAGTGGCCGCTCGTCATCAACGGCAAAAAGATCTCAGACCGCGAATACATCGCCTCCGTCAACCCGGCCAAACCCTCGCAGGTCATCGGTTCATGGGCCCGCGCGACCATCGCCGACGCCGAGGCCGCCGTCGCCGCCGCGCAGGCTGCGTTCCCGAAGTGGCGCGCCACCCCGGCCGACGACCGCGCGAAAATCCTCGAGCGCGCCGCCGACCTCATGGAGTCGCGCCGCCTGGAACTGAACGCCCTCCTCATCCTCGAGGCCGGCAAGCCCTGGATCGAGGCCGACGGCGACATCTCCGAGGCCATCGACTTCTGCCGCTTCTACGCCGTCGAGATGCGCAAGCTCGCGAAGCCCGTCGTCACGCAGTCCGTCCCGGGTGAGCGCTGCGTGCAGACGTGGACACCCCGCGGCGTCGGCGTCGCCATCGCGCCCTGGAACTTCCCGCTGGCCATCCTTACCGGCCTCGTCGTCGCCCCGCTCGTCGCGGGCAACTGCGTCATCATGAAGCCCGCCGAGCAGACCTCCGTCATCGGCGGCGTGCTCATGGATCTTCTCACCGAGGCCGGCGTGCCGGCCGGCGTGCTCAACTTCCTCCCCGGCTTCGGCGAGGACGTCGGCGCGCATCTCGTCGGCCACAAGCAGGTCGATTTCGTCGCCTTCACCGGCTCGCGCGCCGTCGGCACGAAGATCTGGGAGACCGCCGGCAGGACCCAGCCGGGGCAGCAGAACCTCAAGAAGGTCGTCTGCGAGATGGGCGGCAAGAACGCGCTCGTCATCGACAACGACGCCGACCTCGACGAGGCCATCCCGGCCGCGCTCTACAGCGCCTTCGGCTTCAGCGGCCAGAAGTGCTCGGCCCTCTCCCGCCTCATCGTCCTCGACGAGGTGTATGACCATTTCATCGAACGCTTCGTCTCCGCCTGCGGTTCGTATCCGATCGGCGACCCGTCCCAGCCCGGCACCATCCTCGGCCCGGTGATCGACGCCGACGCCCAGAAGAAAATCCTCGGCATCATCGAGCAGGGCAAAAAGGAGGCGAAGCTCGCCTTCCAGGGCACCGCGCCCGCCGAGGGCTACTTTGTCCCGGCGACTGTCTTCGTGAACGTGAAGCCCGAGCACAGCATCGCCCGCGAGGAAATCTTCGGGCCGGTCGTCGCCGTGCTCCGCGCCAAGAACCTTGACGAGGCCTTCGCCCTCGTGAACGGCACCGACTACGCCCTCACCGGCGGCCTGTTCTCCCGCAGCCCGAAGGCCTTGGAGCGCGCGCAAAACGAGATGCTCGTCGGCAACCTCTACCTTAACCGCGGCTGCACCGGCGCCATCGTCGAGCGGCACCCGTTCGGCGGCTTCAAGATGTCCGGCGGCGGCACCAAGGCCGGCGGCAAGGGCTACCTTGAGAACTTTCTCTTCCCGCGCTCGGTCGCCGAGAATGTCATGCGCCGCGGCTTCACGCCGCCTGACGAGGCGTAGGATCAAGGTGGGCGTCGGTTTCCAGACCGACGCCGTTTGTCGCCGATATGGAAATCGGCGACCACCATTCCTGTCTAATGCCCGGCGCCGGCCTGGTGCTCCTGGATGTATTCCTGCTTGAGGCCGAGCTGCTCGGGCGCGTGCAGGACGAGCATCTTCATGCGAATGTCGGCGGGCACCGACGCCGCGGTCGCCTTGGAGACCACGACCATGAGGCCGATGGCGAGCGGCACCGTCCAGATCGCCGGCTGCTCGCAGAGGATGCGGATCAGCGGGTTGGCGACCCAGAAGGCCGCGAGGTCGACCAGCTTCAGGTCGCTCAGGTTGATGATCGTCGTGCAGGCCAGCGCGGCGAGGCCGCCGCCGAGCATGCCGGTGGCCGCGCCCTTCATCGTCATGCCGCGCCACCACACGCTCATGAAGAGCAGCGGGAAATAGCTCGCGGCGGCGATGGCGAAGGCCTGGCCGACCATGAAGTTGATCTGCAGCTGCTCGACCTGCGAGCCGAGCCCGATGGCCACGCCGCCGATGACGACCGCGGAGATCTTGAACATCCGCATGCGCTGCTCGGGTGTGGCGTTCGGCCGCAGCATGCGGCCGTAGACGTCGTGCGCCAGCGCGCCGGTCATCGAGACGAGCAGGCCGCTGAAGGTGCTCATGAACGCCGCGAAGGCACCGGCGCAGGTGATGCCGCTCAGGATGCTGCCCCACACGCCGCCGACCACGCGCGGCAGCTCGAGCACGATCTTGTCCGTGCCCTTGGCGCCGGTGGCGGCGTAGAGCTCGGGCATCAGGTTGCGGCCGATGACGCCGAACACGGGCGGGAAGACATAGAAGATGCCGATCAAAATCATGACCCACATCGTCGTGCGCTTGGCCGCGACGCCGTCAGGGTTGGTGTAGAAGCGCACCAGGATGTGCGGCAGGCCGGCCGTGCCGCAGACCAGCGCGATGATGAGCGAGTAGGTATAGAGCAGCGAATAAGGCTTGGCCTGCTCGGCGGACAGGCCGGCGGCCTTGGCGGCCTTCGTGGTCAACGGGCCGAAGGGCGAGATCCACGGCGAGTCGGCCGGGGCCTTCTCGACGAGGGCCTTGCGCTCGACGTTCTGCGTGATCGCGGCCGGCGTGCCGGTCAGCTGGAGCGTGCCGTCGTTGGCCTTGAGGTGCGCGCCGTAGAAACCGTAGACCGACATCACGACGAAGATCGGCAGGCTGATCGCGAACATCTTCATCCAATACTGGAAGGCCTGCACGAGCGTGATGCCCTTCATGCCGCCCAGCGCGACGTTCAGCGTGATCACGGCGCCGACCAGCACCACGCCGCCCCAGTAGGGCATGCCGGGGAAGATGTAGGCGAGGGTCGTGCCCGCGCCCTTCATCTGCGGCATCGTGTAGAAGAAGCCGATGAACAGCACGAAGCAGACGGCGATTTTGCGGAAAAGCGGCGAGTCAAACCGGCCCTCGGCGAAGTCCGGGATTGTGTAGGCGCCGAAGCGGCGCAGCGGCCCGGCGATGAAGAGCAGCAGGAACAGGTAGCCGCAGGCATAGCACACCGGATACCACAGCGCGTCGTAGCCCGAGGACATCACCATGCCGGCCACGCCCATGAACGAGGCGGCGGAGAGATACTCGCCGGAGATGGCCGAGGCGTTCCAGCCGACCGACACCGAGCGGCCGGCGACGAAGAAGTCGCTGGCCGTCTTCGAGGTCTTGGCTGAGCGGAAGCCCATCCAGACCGTCACGACCACGGTGACGAACGAAAAGGCGAAGATCCAGGGGTCGACGCCCTCGAGGAAAGCGAGCACGGGCAGCGGGCTCATGAGTCGAGCCTCCCCTTCTTGACCTGAGCGACCTCATCCTCCTCGAGCCAGATCGAGCGGCGGATGAAAAAATACGAGATGGTCCAGACCAGCGGGAAACACAGCACGCCCAGCAGCAGCCAGCTCAGCGTGAAACCCGCCACGCGCGTCGCCATGAGGGCCGGGGCGTAATAATTCAGCAGGGGCAGGCCGATGAGGCCGACCAGAAACGCAGCCGCGCAGGCCACGGACAATTTCAGCTGGCGGCGCATGAGCAAGCGGAGGAATTCCTCGCTATGCACAGCATCCGGAGGCGACGGGGGCGTGGACATCGCGGAGGAACATGCGGGCGAGACCGGCACAGGCAACCTGCTTTTTGTCTGCCAGTCAGTTATCTGGCTTTAACAATCGCGCCGATCCCCGCCCCCCTGTCACCAACCTAGAAATCCAGCACCTCGAGCGGGCCCAGCTTCACCTTGAGCCGGTCGTTGTAGGGCTTCACCCGCTCCCACTCGGTGCGGGTGTTGGTGAAGATGCCGCTCACCGGGACAAACAGGAGCGAGGCGCCGAAGCTGCCCGTCGCGGAGGTCATGACCGGACCGTATTTCGGGTCCACCACGGCAAAGTCCGCGCTGGCCTCGCCGGCCTTCACCTTTGCGACGAGCTTCACCCGGAACGATTCGCGGAGCCTCAGGGAAATGTGCTCCACCTGCCGGGCAGCCTTGCCGACCACGACCCGGACCTCGAACTTGTCGACCGGGATGTCCTTGGAGTTGGCCTTCAACGCGGCCTCGTAGACCAGCCGGTCGCCCTCGTCTTTCAGCACGCGCGGATTGTCCAGGTCCAGCGTCACCTTCTTGCCCCTCTCCGGTTTCGAGGCCGCGGGCTGGTCGGGCGCGGTCGCGTCCGCCGGCTCGGCGGTGCGGGCGAGCCTCTCCCCGCGCTTTTCCCCGCGCTCGCGGTATTTCTTCAGCTGCTTCTCGGTCGGCGGCTTGCCCTCGATCTTGAGCGGCGTGTATTGCTCCGGCCACGGCCTGGAGGGATCAAAGCGCACCACGGTCTCCTCGCGCACCTTGCCCTTGCTGGACTTCATGATCGTGGTCTCGGTGTAGGCCCAGTGCTCGGTATCCTGGGTGGTGTTCTTGACCGCCTCCTTGAAGAGCACGACCTCGTCCGGCGTGGCCGGCCGCGAACCATCCTCGGCGCGCAGGCCGGCGGCCAGGCCTAGCAGAATCAGGGAAATAAAAAGACGCATGGCCCTGAGACCATGCGTCGGGGATTTGTTTCCCGCAATATCGGAGACGGCCTACATGCGGCAGATGAGGAGCTCGCGCTCGAACATCAGCTCCTTGGGCAGGTGGGCGTGGACGTCGAGGAAGAGCTCCTCGTGGCCGAGCACCTCGGCGCGCCAGGCGGCGCGGTCGAAAGTCTGCAGCTCCTCGAACTTCTCCCGCGAGAAGTCCAGGCCGTCCCACTCCATGTCCTGGTAGCGGGGCATCCAGCCGATGGGGGTCTCCTTGGCGCGGCCGCCGGCGCGGACGCGGTCGACGATCCACTTGAGGACGCGCATGTTCTCGGAGAAGCCCGGCCACATGAACTTCCCGTCCTTGTCCTTGCGGAACCAGTTCACGTGGAAGATGCGCGGGGTCTCGCTGAGGTTGCGCTGCATGTTGATCCAGTGGCGGAAGTAGTCGCCCATGTTGTAGCCGCAGAACGGCAGCATGGCCATCGGGTCGCGGCGGACCTTGCCGATCGTGCCGGCGGCGGCGGCGGTCATCTCGGAGCCCATCGTGGCGCCGACGTAGACGCCGCTCGACCAGTTGAAGGCCTGGTAGACAAGGGGCATCGTGGTGGCGCGACGGCCGCCGAAGACGATGGCGTGGATCGGCACGCCCTCGGGGTTCTCCCACTCGCTGTCCATCGTCGGGCACTGCTTGGCCGGGGCGGTGAAGCGGGCGTTGGGGTGCGCGGCCTTGGCGCCCTTCTCCTTGGCGAGGGCGGGCGTCCAGTCGTTACCCTGCCAGTCGATGGCATGCGCGGGCGGCGTGTCGGTCATGCCTTCCCACCAGATGCCGCCATCGTCGGTCAGGGCGACGTTCGTGAAGATCGTGTTCTTCGCCAGCGCCTTCATGGCGTTGGGGTTGGTGTTGTTGCCGGTGCCCGGGGCGACACCGAAGAAACCCGCCTCGGGGTTGATGGCGCGGAGGCGGCCGTTCGCGTCGGGCTTGATCCACGCGATGTCGTCACCGACGGTCCACACCTTCCAGCCCTTCTTGGCGAAGGACGGCGGCGGGATCATCATCGCGAAGTTGGTCTTGCCGCAGGCGCTCGGGAAGGCGGCGGCGACGTAGGTCTTCTTGCCGGCGGGGTTCTCGACGCCGAGGATGAGCATGTGCTCGGCCATCCAGCCCTCGTCGCGGGCCATGGCGGAGGCGATGCGCAGGGCGAAGCACTTCTTGCCGAGGAGGGCGTTGCCGCCGTAGCCCGAGCCGTAGGACCAGATCTCGCGGGTCTCCGGGAAGTGGACGATGTATTTCTCCTTGTTGCAGGGCCACGCGACGTCCTTCTGGCCCTTCTTGAGCGGGGCGCCGACGGAGTGCACGCACGGGACGACGCGCTTGAAGTTCTTGTCGATCAGCTCGAACACCGGTTTGCCGATGCGGGCCATGATGCGCATGTTGACCACCGCGTAGGGCGAGTCGGTCAGCTGCACGCCGATCTGCGACATCGGCGAGCCGAGCGGGCCCATGCTGTAGGGCAGCACATACATCGTGCGGCCCTTCATGCAGCCGTCGAAGATGCGCCGCAGGGTCTTCTTCATCTCGTAGGGGTTGACCCAGTTGTTCGTCGGGCCGGCCGCCTCCTTGGAATGCGAACAGATGAACGTGCGGTCCTCGACCCGCGCCACGTCGCTGGCGTCGGAGCGCGCGAGGTAGCAGCCCGGCCACTTCTTCTGGTTGAGCTTGATGAAGGTCCCGCCCTTCACCATCGCCGCGCACAAGGCGTCGTATTCCTTCTGCGAGCCGTCCACCCAGTGGATCGCGTCCGGCTGGCACAGTGCGGCCATCTTCTTCACCCACTGGATCAGGTGCGGGTTTTTGCTCAGGGGTTTTGAGGTGTGCTTCATTGGAAAATAGTGGATCGAAGGCGCAGGTGAGTAAACGGGAAAGACCGGACGGCCCGCGCAATTAAAATAATATTCCTCCGGTCATTAGCGCGGGCGTTTACGTCTCGCGTGTAAAAACATCCGCGCGCATCCTGCCCCGCGTGAACAAGCTCTGCATCTTCGCGGGGACGACCATCCTCGGTTACGCCTTCTGGGCGGTCGGCGAGCTGCTGGGCCTCGGGTTCTTCGGCTGCTTCATCGTGAGCAGCATCGGCAGCGTCGCGGGTGTCTGGCTGGGCTGGAAGGTGGCGCAACATTTCAAATAGCCGCCGGTTCGCGCCGCCACGCCTGCGCCACCAGGATGACGCCGGCCGCCAGCAGGACCTCCACGGTGTGCACCACCCAGACCGCGGGGTGGAAATGATCCGCGACCAGCCGGTCGGTCATGATCATGTCGCCGGCCACCTTGCCGAGGATCGCCGCGCCGCCATACACCAGGGCCACGTAGCGGTCCATCAGGCGGGAAAGCAGGTTGCTGGTGAACACCACCAGCGGGATGCTCAGGGCCAGGCCGAAGATCAATAACGCCAGGCTGCCCCGCGAGGCGCCAGCCACCGCCAGCACATTGTCCAGCGACATCGTGATGTCCGCCACCAGGATCAGCCAGACCGCCTGGCCCAGGCCGGCCGCCGGCCGGCCCTGCTCCTGCTCACCGGTGTTGTCGACCAGCAGCTTGACGGCGATCCAGAGGAGGAGAAGCCCGCCGACCAGCTTGACGTAATTGATCACGAGCAACTGGGCGGCGACAAAGGTCAGGCCCACGCGCAGCAGCACGGCCGCGCCGGCGCCCAGGGCGCTGCCGATCAGCCGCTGCTTGGGCGGCAGCGTGCGCACCGCCAGGGCGATGACCACGGCATTGTCCCCCGCCAGCACCACGTCGATCACCACGATGCTGAGGATCGCCAGGACCCACTCCATGGGAGTGTGCAAGCCGGCGGTGGAGACAAGGGCCAGGGCGTGGCTCATGGTGCGGGCGCGGGCTCAGTGCCCCGGGCCGGCCAGCGGGATGACGCCGGTGAGCAGGTTGACGAGCAGCAGGATGAGCGAGGTGATGACGGTCCACTTGAGGGTGAACTTCTGGTGGTCGCCGAACTCGACCTTGGCCAAGCCGACCAGCAGGTAGGTGGAGGGCACGAGCGGGCTGAGCAAATGCACCGGCTGGCCCGCGAGCGAGGCGCGCGCCATCTCGGCGGCGGTGATGCCGTAATGCGAGGCCGCCTCGGTGAGGATGGGCAGCACGCCGAAATAGAACGCGTCGTTCGAGAGGAAAAAGGTGAAGGGCATGCTGAGGATGCCGGTGATGACCGCCAGGTAGGGCCCGAGGGCGGGCGGCACCAGCGCCACCACGCTGCCCGCGATGGCATCCACCATCTTGGTCCCCGACAGGATGCCGGTGAAGATGCCGGCGGCGAAGATCACCGACACAACCGCCAGGGCGTTGCCCGCGTTGGCCGCGATGCGCGCCTTCTGCTGCTCGATCGAGGGGTAGTTGATCACCAGCGCCAGCGCAAAGGCCACGAGGAACAGCACCGGGAGCGGCAGCAGGCCCGCGATCAGCGTGACCAGCAGCGTCACGGTGAGCAGCATGTTCACCCAGATCAATTTGGGCCGGCGGGCGGAAGCGTCCTCGCCATTGCCGGATTCCTCCATCGAGGCGTGCACGTCGCCCAGCTTCGAATCGGACAGGATGCCCAGCCGCGCGCGTTCGCGCCGGCCCAGCAGCCAGGCGACAAACAGCACCCAGATGATGCCGACAATCATGCCCGGCACCAGTGGCGGGAACACCTGGCCCATGTCGAGCTTGAGCGCCGCGGCCGCGCGGGCCGTCGGGCCGCCCCACGGCAGGATGTTCATCAGGCTGCCGGCCTGCATGATCACGCTGGCCAGCACCAGCCGGTCCATCTTGAGGCGCGTGTAAAGCGGCAGCATTGCCGTCGTCGTGATGAGGTAGGTGGTCGAACCATCCCCGTCCAGCGACACAAACAGCGCCAGGGCGGAGGTCCCCACCACGATCTTCACCGGATCGCCATGAACCAGCCGCACGACCAGGCGCACGACCGGGTCAAACAGGCCGGCATCGATCATGATGCCGAAATAGAGGATGGCGAAGGTCAGCATCACACCCGTGGGCGCCAGGGCCTTGATGCCGTCGAGCATCATGGGCCCGAGCTTGGGGCCGAAACCGGCGAGGATGCCGAAGGCGATGGGCACGAGCGCGAGCGCCGTCAGGACGGACATGCGCTTGGTCATGATCAGCGCCATGAACACCACGATCATGGCATAGGCGTAAAAGGTCAGCAGATTGGGGCTCATGGGGACGGGGTAAGGGAAATCTCAGGGCGCATCATGCCCCGCCCGGCTGAAGGGAACATGAACCCTGGCTGAATATGCTTTCAGGATCGCTCAGAAGACGACCTGCACCCGCGACAGGATCCGGCTGCCGTCCGTGTTCGAGCCCGGCACCTGGCCGTTCAGGTAATCGACCATGAACTTGATGTCCTCGCCCTTGAGATAGTAGTTCAGGCCGATGGTCGTGGTGCGGATGGTGTTGCCGCCGGTCGCGGTGTTCGGGTCGAAGGACTCCTCGCGGACCACCGCCCGCAGCTTGGCCGGGATGAGGAAATACGCCGCCGTGGCCTGCCAGCCCTCGGCCTCAAACTTGGCGGCCGGGACCGCCGCGACCGGCTTGAAGGTGCCGTGCAGCCATTCCGCGTTCAGGTCCAGCCGGCCGTGGGTCCAGGTCACATCGACGCCGCTCATGCGGCGCGAGCCGGTGAAGAGATTGCCGGGCAGGCCGAAGTCGCTTTTCGCCGCGTTGGTGTCCTCGGTCCACAGCCCGTCGACGGCGACCATGAGCTTGTCGGTGGCCGTGGCGACCGGCGTGTAGACCAGCCGCGCGGACTTGGAAAACTTGCTGTTGTCGTTCGCGCTCACGTTGGCGCCGTTGCCATTGGCCACGACCGCCAGGTAGCTCAGTTTTTTGCCGAACAGGTCTCCCGCGACGCTCGCGGCCAGCTGCCGTCCGTCGGTCAGCCGGTCGTTGGAAAGCGAACGCTCGACCGTGAAGATGTTGGTATCGCTCGCCAGGGCCTCGCCGCCGAAGGCCGGCTTGAGCTGGCCGAAGCGCAGGTTGGCGAACGGGTATTTGCGCCAGTTGATGTAGATCTCGTTGGCCCGCGCCAGCTGGCCCGTGCCGGCCCCGAGCGTGTTGCCCTGCAGGTCGAGCTCGGCCTTGAAGTCGAAGTCCTCCGCGAAGCTCCCGGCAAGGTAGATGCGGGCCCGGCGGAAAAAGAAGCGGTCCTTCACCGCGGTCCACCGCGGATCCGAGGCATGGCCGAACTCGGCCTGGCCCTGCAGGAAGCCACCCACGATCACCTTCGTCTCCTTGCCACCCGGCTGCGGCAGCACCGGCGCCGCGGCCCCTTTCCAGCCGAGCTGCTGTTTCAAGTCGGCGTTCTCCTTCGCGAGACCCTGCACCTGTTGCTCCAGCGCCTTCAGGCGCTCCTCAATACCGGGGTTGGTCTGCGCGGGGAGGCAGGCCGGCGACAGGATCGCGAGAAGGAGCGCAAGGCAGGATGGCTTTTTCATGGACTGGAAGGTGATAATGGACACCCGGGCTGAAACCAAGGTTAACGGCGGATTGCAGCCGGGCAACATCGGGGTTGGACGAGCCTGCCGGTCCGGCCTGAAACCGTGCTGAAGCCGGCCTGAAATATAATTAAGCGAGTTTGCTCTGGCTCCGGTTCCGCCACGAACCATCCTGCCAGCAAAGGCACCTACCCCGCCCCATGAAAATCCTCGTGGTCGAAGACCAGAAACGCCTTGGCCAGTTTCTCAAAAAAGGCCTCTCCGAGCACAGCTACACCGTCGCCTGGGCGCAAAACTGCGCCGAGGCCCGCGACGCGCTGTGCGAAACCCATTACGACGGCATCATCCTCGACCTCGGCCTGCCGGATGGCGACGGACTGGAGCTGCTCCGGGAGTGGCGGAAAACCGGGTTCAACGAGCCCGTGCTCATCCTGAGCGCCCGCGACACCGTGCAGGACCGCATCAAGGGCCTCGACCTCGGGGCCGACGACTACCTGCCCAAGCCTTTCAGCCTGGAGGAGCTGCTCGCCCGGGTCCGCTCGCTGATGCGGCGCCAAGCCACCACCAAGGAGACCGTGCTCGAGCACCGCGGCATCCGCGTGGACCTGCTCGCCCGCACCGTCACGCAGAACGGCACGCCGGTCGAGATGACTAGCCGTGAGTTCGCTCTGCTGGAGGTTTTCCTGCAAAACACCGGCCGCGTCCTGCCGCGCACGCTGATCTGCGAGAAAATCTGGGAGTCGCACTACGACGTGGATACCAACCTGCTGGATGTCTACATGAGCAAGCTGCGCACGAAGCTCGAGGCCGACTCGGCCAAGCCGCTCTTCAAGACCGTGCGCGGCGTCGGCTACCAGATGCTATGAAATCGGTCGGCGCCCGCCTGGCCTTCTGGTATGCGCTGGCGTCGGTGCTGACCCTGGCCCTGCTCTTCCGGGCCGGACGCTACCTGCTGGAACAGCACGTGATCCACAACCTCGACCTGCTGAACGTCGCCCAGTTCGAGGAGATCAAGGACCGCTTCGGGCCGGACTCGGCCCGGCTCAGCCCCGTCGAGATGCGCGAGCGCATGCGCGAAACCAACGAGCTCAACTCCGCGCGCTTCTACATCGAGGTCCACCGGCCCGGCGACCCTGTGGCCTACAGCTCGCGCAACCTCGGCCGCCACACGATCCCCCTCCAGCCCTTCAAGCCGGACCTGTCCGCGACGTTCTTTGCCCGCGTGTTCCAGCATCGCGACACCCGGGAGCAGGCCGTGCCCGCCCTCCGCACCTTCAATGTCATGGTGGACGAACTGGGTGAGCTGCGCGTCGGGGAGTTTGCGCTGGGCCAGCTGACCGTCCTGATCGCCACGCCCAAGGTGCAGGTGCGCGAGACCATCAAGGGCTACGACGAGATCTTTGTCGTCCTGCTGGTCGTCATGCTCGCGGCCAGCGCCGGCATCGGCTACGGCCTCAGCCGGATCGCGCTGCGGCCCGTGCGCCTCATCCAGGAGACCGCCAACCACATCAGCTCGGACAACCTGAGCGAACGTATCCCGGTCGCCGCGGTCGAGGACGAGATCTCCGACCTCGCCCGCCTGCTCAACCAGATGTTCGACCGGCTGGAATCCTCCTTCAACCAGGTGCGCCGGTTCACCGCGGAGGCCTCGCACGAGCTGAAGACGCCGCTCTCCCTCGTGCGCCTGCAGACGGAGAAGACCCTGATGGACGGCGGACTGAATCCCGCCCAGGAGGAATCGCTGCACATCGTCCTCGAGGAGGTCAACCGGCTGAACAAGATCATCGAGCAGCTGCTCTTCCTCTCCCGGGCCGAGGCGGACGCCATCCCCCTGGGCCGCAAGCTGCAGGATCCCAGGGTCTTCATGGAAAACTTCGTTCCGGACGCCCGCGTGCTCGCCGACAGCCACGGCGTGCGGCTGGACGACGTCCACGCCGGCGAGGGCTGGGTGGAGTTCGATCCCCACTGGATGCGGCAGGTGTTGCTCAACCTGCTGGCCAATGCGCTCAGCTACACCCCGGCGGGCAAGTGCGTCACGATCACCTCGCAGGTCGACGCTACCGGGTGGCGCGTCGCGGTGGACGACCAGGGACCCGGCGTGCCGGCCGACCAGCGCGAGCGCATCTTCGAGCGCTTCGTCCGGCTGGCGCACTCGACCCAGCATGAAAAGGGCAGCGGCCTCGGCCTGGCGATCTGCCACAGCATCATCACGCTTCACCAGGGCCGCATCTGGGCCGAGGCGGTGCCGGCGGGACCGGGCCTGCGGGTGATCTTTGAGCTCCCTGCCTCCCCCGGGGGGGCCGGCGCCCCGGCTGGGCCGCGCTAGCTTAATTTTTCTTAGGACAGCGTTAACCCACCATTAAGACCCTTGGTTGATAATGTTTTTGTCGGACCCATTGCGTCCACTCTCGCCCCCAACCCCGACTCACCGCCCCATGTCCTTACCGTCGTTGTTCCGCCGTCTCGCCCTTGCCCTGCCGCTGCTGCTGTGCGCCCTCGTCCCGTTGCCCGGCCGGACCCTGCCGACCAAACCCACGCACGAGCAGACCGAGCTCTGGCGGCAACAGGGCCGCGACCTGCCCGTGCCCGAGGCCCGGCAACCCGCCCTCGACCCCGCCCTGCCGGCCTACGTGCCGCGCCGCGACATCGAGCTGAGCGGCCGCTTCAAGGGCGCGTCATCCGACGTGCTCACCGCGCTGACGAAGCAGTGGATCGCCGCCTTCCAGAAACACTATCCGAAGGTCACGCTCGACCTGCCGCCGCCCTACGCCGGCAGCCTCGGCGCCATCGAGCTCATCAAGGGCGACCTGCAGTTCGTGATGGTCTCGCGCGAACTCAAGCCGACCGACCTCACCGCCTTTTCCGGGAAATTCGGCTACGCCCCCTTCAGCGCCCCGATCTCGGGCGGCACCTACCGCCACTTCGGCTTCCTTGATGCGATGGCGTTCTTCGTCCACCCGGACAATCCGCTCAAGCAGCTCACCTTCGACCAGATCGACGCCATCTACTCCACCACCCAGCACCGCGGCGGCAAACCCATCACCACCTGGGGCCAGCTCGGCCTCACCGGCGAATGGGCCGACAAGCCCATCCATGTCTGGGGCGTGAAACCCTGGAACGGCTTCGAGGAGTTCATCCGCCAGCGCGCGCTCAGCGTCGGCGACAAGCGCGGCGAATGGCGCCCCGACATCAATTTCACCGAGACGGTCTTCCCGCTTTCCCCGGAGGTGGCCAAGGACCGCTACGCCCTCGCCTACTCCGGTCTGGCCTACATCGACGACAACGTGAAACTCCTCGGCCTCGTCCCGCCGGCGGGCGGCCCGGCCGTCATGCCGGACTACGATGAGGTCAGCGCCGCCCGCTACCCGCTCAGCCGGCTGGTGTTTTTCAACACCAACAAGCGTCCCGGCCAGCCGCTCGACCCGGTGCTCGAGGAATTCCTCAAGTTCATCCTCAGCCGCGAGGGCCAGCAGATCATCCTCGATCAGGCCGTCTTCCTCCCGCTCCGCGCCGGACAGGCCGCCACCAGCCGCGCCATGCTGCAATGAAACGGCTCGCCGCGTTGCTCTGGCTCGCCGGCGCGCTGCACGCCGCCGGGCCGCTGGATCCGGCGCTGCCGGATTACCGGCCCGAACAGCCGGTCGCCGGCGGGCTCAGCAGCGTGGGCGACGACACGCTCGGGCCGCTGATGGACGCTTGGCTCGCCGCCTTCCAGCAGCACCAGCCCGGCATCACCCGTGGCCCGCGCTGGTCGCATCCCGGCGGGGCGGCCGCCATCGGCGCCCTCATGCTGGAAGTCACGGATGTCGCCCCGCTGGCCCGCGAACCCTGGCCCACCGAGCTCGCGCCCTACGCCCACCAGTTCAAAGGCGACATGATGAAGGAGCCGGTGCTGGTCCGGGTCGCCACCGGCCCGTCGAAGCCCAGCCTTTACCTCGCGGTCAACCGCCGCCCCGGCGCCCCCCTGCCGCAGAAGACGAAGGAGTTCCTGACGTTCGTGCTCAGCCGCGAAGGCCAGCAGATTGTCGCGCAGCATCCCCGGTATCTCGCGCTGGCCGCGGCGGACGCGGCGCAGGAACGCGCCAAGCTCGACGGCTACCTCGCCCCGGTGGACCCGGCGATTCCCGCCTACCGCGCCACCGTCCAAGTGAGCGGCCCGATCGCCAACGTTGGCAGCGACGGCATGGAGTCGCTCATGGAAAAATGGATGCGCGCCTTTTGCGAACTCCAGCCCGGCGTGCACCGCGGGGCGCGCTGGTCCCACCAGGGAACGTTGAACGGCTACCAGGCGCTGCTGGCCGGCGAGACCGACCTCGCGCCGATGGGCCGGGAACTGTGGCCGGACGAACAGAAAACCTACCAGGAAATCCGCGGCCAGGCCGCGCCGCTCGAAATCCGGGTGGCCCGCGGCGGGTTCAACACGCCGCAGCGCACCACGGCCCAGGCGGTCTTCGTGCATCCCGGCAACCCGCTCGCCGGGCTGACCGTCGCGCAGCTTGATGCGATCTTCGGCCGCGATCTCCGGCAGGGCCTGCCGGCGGCGATCACCACGTGGGGCCAGCTCGGACTCACCGGCGAATGGGCCGCCCGGCCAATCACGGTTTATGTGCCCTTTCGGATCACGCCCAATGCCATGTCGGTCCAGATCTCGGTGCTCAAGGGCGGGGCCTGGAATCCGACGGTGCGCGAACTTCCGGTGGCCGAGGTGGCTGCCGCCGTGGCCCGCGATCCCGGCGCGATCGCCTTCGGCGGCTTTGAGGACGGCCCCGGCCTGAAGACCGTCGCCCTGGCCGCGAAAGCCGGCGGCGGGTTCATCGCGGGCAGCGCGGCCGATGTCGCGAGCGGCCGCTACCCGCTCACCCGCTACATGTATATCCGCCTGAACCGCGCGCCCGGCCGGCCGCTGCCGCCCCAGGTGCGCGAGTTCCTCCGCTACATCCTCAGCCGCGAGGGACAGGAATTCATTCCCACGTCCGCCTATTTCCCCCTCCGCGCCGACGAGGTGGCCGAGGAACTCGCCAAGCTCGACTGAGCCGCGAACGAACCCATGCGGGCGACTCGCGGCTGATGTCAACTATTGGTTGACATCAGCCGTTTGACGCCGGCGCGACGAGCGCGGCCTCCATCGTCTGGCGCAATTCCATCTGCTTGAGTGCGTGTTTTTCGAGCGCGATGTCCTCCGGCGTCCCGGGCTTCCACGCATGCACCGGCACGGTGGCCCCGGTCGAGCTCACGGCGACAAACACCATCGTGCAATGGGTGGTGTCGCTCAGCCCGCCCTCCCGCGGATCGCCGGCGCGCACCGCGACGGTGATGTGCATGCTGGTGCGGCCGGTGTGGACGAGCCGCGCGGTCACCTCCACCAGGTGCCCGATCAGGATGGGATGCAGGAAGCGGATCCCGCCGACATAGACGGTCACGCAATAGTGCCCGCTCCAGCTGACCGCGCAGGCGTAGCCGGCCTGGTCGATCCAACGCATGACGGCGCCGCCGTGGACCTTGCCGCCGAAGTTCACATCCCCGGGTTCGGCGAGGAAGCGCAGCGTGATCTCGCGCGGGTTGGCGTGTTTCCAGGCCATGGCGCGCCCCTACAGCCGCCACTGCACGCCGAGATAAGCCACGAGGCTGGCGCGCGGCTCGTCATGGTTGTGCAGCTCGCGGCCGACGGAAAACATCACCGAGGTGCTTTCGCTGAGGTCGACCACGACCCCGAGGTTGGCCGTCAGCGACGTGCGGTCCAGCCGGGCCGAACCGCCGCCGGCCAGCTCGACAGCCACCTCCATGTTTTCGGTGAAGCGATGACCGGCCGAGATCCCGTAAAACCACGCGTCGCCGCCAGACCGGAATTCGCGGCCAACCTGCCAGATCAGCGTGACCGGGCCGACCTCCCGCTCGAATTGGAACGGCAGGACGAAGACCGTGCCGGACTCGACCAGGCCCTTGTCGTCCGAATTTGTGCCGGGGGTGTTGAACTCGGCCTGCGGATAGACGGAGACGGAGAGTCCCTTCTCGCCGGCATCGTAGAAACGCCACTTCACGCCGAAGGCGGAGTTGCCGAGGCCGGACTCGGACGAGGCCCCGTCCTCCGTCAAACGAAGATAAGGCACCTCATACTTGAGCTGGAGGCGGTCACCGATGCCGTAATTGAGATCGAGCAGCGGCAGTTCGGAAAGCCGCGAGCCCGGCCGTTTCTCCGTGCTGACCCCGAGGTTGATTTCCCAATGTCCGTCGCCCGGCGTGCCGGGATCGTCGGTGATGAGGGGCGGACTGCCCTCGGCATGCAGGCGCGCCGCGGCGGCCAGGAGGCAAAGCCCGCCCAAGGCGGACCGGAAGCGTGGATGGAATGTCATGACCGGTTCAATTGCGCGGCGCGCCGGCCGCCCAGAGCACGGCGGCATCGAAGAGTTTCAGGCCCGCCTCGTTCAGGTTGGGAAAGGTGTCGCCGTCGAGGAACAGCATGACGCGGCGCGCAGGCGCAAGGTTCTCGCCCTCCATCGTGGCGCCCTTCTCGTAGGCGAAGAGCGGCGACTTATCGAGTTCGCCCGGGAAGGTGGCGATGACGATGGCCCCGGGGCCCGGCTGGCCCCAATTCATCGGGCAACCCTTCTTGACGACATTCACCATGCCCGCGGAGAGACCGGCGGCCAGCGGATGCGGGGCATTGACCAGCCAGAGGTAGCGGATCTGCCCCTCCTTGGTGCCGAAGTTCTCGTCCTGCTTCCGCGCGGTCATGCCGAGATGCGGCAGGGCGTAGGACTCGCAGACCACGACCGGCACGGCCACCGCACGGTATTTGCCCTCGAGCCGGTGGGCGCTGGCCCCGGCGGAAATGAAGACGAGGTCCTTGCCCTCCGCGGCCGCGGGCGAATCGTATTGATCGGCGAAGGTCACGGTGAAGCCCAGTTCCCGGAGATGTTCCTGGATTTTCGCGTCGGCCGCGATCACCTCGGGTGCGGGCTTGACCTGGCTGACGAAGAGCGCGCTGCGCGGGGCGGCGGCGGAAAGCGCCGCGGCCACGAGGCCCAGCGCGACAAAAAGCAAACGGCGGATGTTTTTCATGGATGGGGTGAAGGGTGGCACCATCGGTCAGTGCCGGCGCAACCCTAGGGCCGGCAGCTGAAGCTAAGGTGAAAACTGGCTGAAATTATTTTCATCGAGTTTGCCCTCGCGCCGCCCTGCCCGGCGGGTTTGAGTCCGGGGGCGGACCAACCCCGTCCTTATCGTGAAAATCCTGATCGTGGAAGACGAGCGCCGGCTCGGGCAGTTCATCAAGAAGGGCCTCATGGAACGCAGCTACACCGCGACCTGGGTGCCGAACTGCCGCACCGCCCGGGACGCGCTCTGCGAGACCGGCTATGATGTGATCATCCTCGACCTGGGGCTGCCCGACGGCGACGGGCTGGACCTGCTCCGCGAGTGGCGCGCCAGCGGCTTCAACGAGCCCATCCTCATCCTCAGCGCCCGCGACGAGGTCGAGGACCGGATCAAGGGCCTCGACGTCGGCGCCGACGATTACCTGGCCAAGCCGTTTTCCCTCGAGGAGCTGCTGGCGCGGGTGCGCTCCCTGATCCGCCGCCAAAGCGCCGCCAAGGAGACCTTCCTGGAGCACCGCGGCATCCGCCTGGACCTGCTCGCCCGCACTGTGACGCAGGCCGGCACCACGGTCGAGCTGACCAGCCGCGAGTTCGCCCTGCTCGAGGTGTTCCTCCAGAACCCCGGCCGCATCCTGCCCCGCACGCTGATCGCCGAGAAAATCTGGGAGGCGCATTACGACATCGATGGCAACCTGCTCGACGTCTACATGAGCAAGCTGCGCGCCAAGTTCGACCTGGAGGCGGCCAAGCCGCTCTTCAAGACCGTGCGCGGCGTCGGCTACCAGATGCTGCCATGAGGTCCATCGGGGCACGGCTGGCGCTGTGGTATGCCGGCGTTTCCACCGCCACCCTCGCCTTCCTGTTCGTCGGCGGCTATTACCTGCTGAGCGAACACCTCATCGACGGCCTCGACGTGCTGAACACCGCGAAGCTGGAGCAGATAAAATCCGCCCTCGGGCCGGATTATGCCAGGCTGGAGCCGGCCCGCATCGAGGAGCGCATGCGGAGCCTGACGGCCCAGGCCTCGGTGCTGTTCTATGTCCAGATCCACGGGCAGACCGGCGAGGTGCTTTTCAGCTCGCCGAACCTCGGGGACATCCGCCTGCCGGACATGGACGTGCCCGGCCACCGGGCGGCCACCGTCACCCTGGAGGGCATCGGCGAGGTGCGGTTGGGCGAGTTCAGCCTGCCGGGGACCCACGTGGCCATCGGCACCGAACTCGGCCAGGTGCGCAAGGTGATGGAGGGCTACACGGAAACGAGCCTCATCCTCGTGTGCCTGATGCTGGTGGTCAGCCTCATCACCGGCCTGGCCCTGAGCCGCGCCGCCATGCGGCCCGTGCGTCTCATCCAGGAAACGGCCCACCACATCCGGTCCGACAACCTCAGCCAGCGCATCCCGGTCGCCGACGTGCAGGACGAGATCTCCAACCTCGCCCGCCTGCTCAACGAGATGTTCGACCGGCTGGAACTGTCCTTCAACCAGATCCGCCGGTTCACCGCCGAGGCTTCCCACGAGCTGAAGACACCCCTCTCGCTCGTCCGCCTGCAGGCGGAGAAACTGCTGGTCGAGGGCGGCCTGACCGCGGCGCAGGAGGAGGCCGTGCAGATGCAGCTCGAGGAGATCGCCCGGCTGAACAAGATCATCGAGGAGCTGCTGTTCCTCTCCCGCGCCGAGGCCCACGCGGTCCGGCTCGATTTCCACCGGGAGGACCCGGCCGCGTTCATGCAGTCCTTCGTGCAGGACGCCCGCGCCCTCGCCGAGCACCGCGGCATGAGCTACACCGCCACGATCGAGGGCCGGGGCCGCGTCGACTTTGATCCCAAGTGGCTGCGCCAGGTGCTGTTCAACCTCGTGCAGAACGCCCTCAATGTCTCGCCCCCGGGCGGCCGGATCCTGCTGGCCTCCGATTTCGCCTTTGATGCCTGGCGCGTGGCCATCGAGGACCAAGGACCCGGCGTGCCGGAGGCCCAGCGGGAGCGGATCTTCGAGCGGTTTGTCCGGCTGGAGTCGGACACCGCCCCCGAGACCAAGGGCAGCGGGCTCGGCCTGGCGATTTCCCGCAGCATCATCGGGCTGCACCGGGGCCGCATCCGCGCCGAGGCCACCGCCCGCGGCACGGGCCTGCGCGTGGTGTTTGAGCTGCCGCTGGCCGACATGCCGGCCACCCCGCTCCCGCCCGTCAATCCGCCCCCGGTCGCGGAAAACGCCACCGCGGATCCGGATTAAGAGGCAAACCCCAGTTTGTCATTCTGAACGCGGTGAAGAATCCATCAGAGCTTTGTCCGCGTTTCATCGGCATCGATGACCCAACTGGATTCTTCGCTACGCTCAGAATGACAGGTTTCGAAAATTTAAGAGGTTTAAAGACACTCCCTAATCTCCGCCGGATTCACCACAGGCCGATGGCATGCCACCAAGGCAGGCCGACGCCGAGCCAGATGGCCACGTTGACGACGGACACGATGAACCCGATGGACCACCAGTCGCCCTGCGACACGTAGCCCGCGCCAAAATAGACCGGCGCCGAGCCCGTCCCGTAGTGCGTGATGCCCGCGTTGAGGTTGGAGAAGAACGCCAGGGGCCAGACGGCCAGTGCCGGCGGCACGCCGGCGGCCAGCGCGGCGGCCAGGAAACCGGGATACAGCGCGGACACATGCGCCGTCATGCTCGCGAAGGTGTAGTGCGCATAGAGGTAGGCGACGGCGAGGGCGGCCATCGCCAGCGGCCAGGGCCAGCCCTGCATCTGGCTGAACACCGTCGAGGAGATGAGGCCGATCACGCCCTGCTCGTTGAGCTGCTCGGCCATCATGAGCAGGACGGCAAACCAGATGAGCGAGTCCCAGGCCCGCTTGTCCCCCAGCAGTTCCTCCCAGCTGACGACGCGGACCAGGAGGATCACGCACACCCCGCCCAGGGCCACCGCCGTGTTGCCCAGCCCATGCCAGGGGGCCGTGATCCAGCCGGACACGACCACCAGCATGATGCCGACCAGCAGGCGCTCCTTGCGGTTCATCGGGCCGAGCTGCTGCAGCTTGCCGCGCGCATGCGCGCGGGCGTGCTCCGTCTCGCGCAGGTCCGGCGGGCTGAGCTGGTGCAGCAGCCAGGGAACGATGGCGAACGTGCAGAGACCCGGCACCGCCGCCGCCAGCGCCCAGCGCCCCCAGGTCAGCTCCACCCCGGCGATGGTCTTGGCAAAATGCGCGATCAGCGGGTTGGCCGCCATGCCCGTCAGGAACATGGCCGAGGCGGCATAGGTGCAGTGAAAGCCTACCAGCGTGAGGTAGGTGCCGATGCGGTTGGCCGTCGGCCCGGGCTCCGAGCCCAGGGCCTGGGCCAGGTTGCGGACGATGGGCGCCATGATGCCGCCGCCCCGCGCGGTGTCCGACGGCACCACCGGCGCGAGCACCAGGTCGGAGACCGCCACGGAATAACCGAGGGTCAGCGAGGTTTGCCCGAACCGGCTGATGAAGAGATAGGCGATGCGGCCGCCCAACCCCGTGGTCGTGATGGCGCGGGCAAAGAGGAAAGCCGAGAACATCAGCCACACCGTCGGGTGCCCGAACCCGGACATGACCGTGTCCACCGGCAGGGTGTCGGTCAGCAACAGCAGGGTCGCACCGATCATCACGCTGACCCCCATGGGCACCGGCCGCACGATCAACGCCAGGATGGTCGCGACAAAAATCGCCAGGAGATGCTGCTGCGTCGCCGTGAACGCCGGCAACGGCAGGAAATAAAGGGCCAGGCCCGGCCCCACGATCATCGCCCAGCGACGCAGCGGGAACGGGGTGGGATCACTCATGGGCAGGGGTGCGGCCCGGCGGTCACCGGAGCGGGAGCACCCCAACCAAGGGCAACGCCACCCCGCTGGCAAGAATCGAGACCACGCCGCGTCCGGGCACCCCGCGACCGCCCCGGAAGGCGGGCCGCCCCGCCGGCCCGACACATCATTCCGCGCCGGCGGGCGCAGGCTTTGACCGCAGCGCGATGACCAGCAGGACGAGCACCGTCAGCGTGGCCAGGACGAACATACCCGACGTGGGCATGGCGAGCCACTTCAGTGATTCCTTGGCGGCCCCCGTGCTGCCGAGGCCGGGCGCGCGAAAGCCGGCGAACATCCAATACAGGGAGTAACCAAGCCCGCCGCCGCCCAGGGCGAGGCCGAGGATCAGCGTGACCCGCCGGGATGCTCCGAGCAGGCCCAGGGCGATCAGGAGGGCGAACGCCGTGGTGCCCATGCCACCCGCATGCAGGTGGGCGCGTTTCATGTAGTTCCAGGAGTTGTCGAGCACGGTCTTCATGGCGGCGTCATTCCCCTTGTAGACAGTTTCTCGCACCTCCATCGCCGACGACTTGAGCTGTTGCTTGATGGCGTCCTCGTTGACGCCGAAAAATATGCCCATGCCCTGGCCATACATGATGGTGAGCAAGGACAGGATCAGGCCGGCAAGGGCGGCGTGCAAACCGGGAGTGAGGGTGGAGGTTTTCATGTGGGAGTGGTTGCGGTGGATTCTGCCTGGATCGGGCGTTCAGCGGACGCCGTCGCCGCCGTAGGGCGTGAACCATTTCTGATAGAGCCGGTCGTATTCGCCGCTGGCGCGCAGGGCGTGGAGGAATTTGTTCACGTAGGCGTGCGTGTCGATGTCACCCTTCTTGACGAAGACATGGTAGGGTTTCGTGGTGAAGCGACCGACCAGGGCGTAACCGGCGTCCTGGCTCGCCGCCCGGTAGAGATGGGTCACCACCTGCGTGAAGGCGTCGGCCCGGCCGTCCTTCAGGGCCTGCAGGGCCCCGGGGCTTCCCTCGAACTCCAGATAGGTGGCGCCGGGCGCCCGGGCCCGGATCAGCGCGATGTCCTCGTTGGCCTTGACGTAGGCGATGCGTGTGCCGGGCTTGACGTCGTCGATTCCGCGGAAGGCGCTGCCCTTCCTCACGAGGAACGCGGAGCCCGAGCAGAAGGTCTCATCGGAAAAATCCGCCACCTTCTGCTTCTCGTCGTTGACCGGGATGGTGTCGATGAGCAGGTCGACCTCGCCGTGCGCCAGTTTCTCGAAGCGGTTCTCATCGGTGGTGACGACAAAGCCCACCTTGTTCTCGTCGCCAAGGAGCTGTTTCGCCAGTGCGCGGGCCAGGTCGGCGAAAAATCCCTCGTTCCGGCCGGTGGCCGGGTCCTTCACATTGAAGGCTGGGAACGACTGCTTGTTGCCGATGATAAGGCGGTCGCGCTGGCGGATCTGGTCGAGCGCACCGGTTTGCGCGGGAAGCGCACACGGAGCCAGCAACAGCAGCGCGGCGCAGATCGCGGGATAGAACCTGCAGGGATGGAAGGTGGTCATGGGAAAAGACTAGGGCTTACTTCATCCCCAACTCCCGGAACCAGCCGGGACGGCGCAGCCGGGCCCAGGTGGTCGTGACGGTGCCTTTGATCATGGAGGCCAAAGTCCCGGGCTCGCCGACGGTTGCCTTGTAGACATGGATCAACAGGCTGCCGGACATGATCACCCCCACCACCCGGTGACTGGTGCGGCCGACCACATACACCTCCCGGGGCATCCAGGGTTCCCGCCGCCACCACCAAATCATGCCGGAGACCAGCAGGTAGCCGGTGCTGACAATGAAGGCCCAGAAGAAAAGTTTTTGGCCGCCGTTGAAGAAACCCGTGTCGGCGGGCTGCGATTGATCGGGCCGCAGGCCGTGCTCCTTCACGTGCCGCACAAAATAGGTATCCGCGGGGGTCCAGCGCATGCGCTTCCGCCAATGAAAGAAGAGCGGGACCGCCAAAGCGGTGAGCCCCAATCCGCCCAGCATGTGGATCGCGATGGCGGAGTGCTCGCCGCCAAGGTAAGGCCGCAACCACCGCAGGATGCTGTTCCAATAAAGCGTCAGCCCCGTCACCATGGCGGCAATAAAAGTGACCGCGATCAGCCAGTGGACAATACGAACGAACAGCGTGTGGCGCGGGATTTCCGTCGTGGGGGCAGGAGGGGTTTCCATGGAGGGATAAGGTGCGCCCACCGGCTAAATTCGACCTGAAAATGACCTGAATTTTCCTTCATGGTGGGCCGGCACGGCCCACTCAGTCCAATTTGGCGCGTTGCTGCAACGCCACTTCCGCGGGCAGCGGCAAATAGTTGCCGTTGGCGACGATCGCCTCCTGGCCCTCGCGGCTGAGGATGTAGCGCAGGAATTCCGCCAGCTTGGGCTCGATGGCGGAGCCGGGCTTGCGGTTGAGGTAGAAATAAAGGTTCCGCACCAGCGGATAGCTGCGGTCCTGGAAGGACTGCTTGCTGGGCACCACATAAGGGCCGCCGTCCTGCACCGCCAGCGCGATGGGTTTCAGGCCGGGCACCTTGGCCGCCTGGGGCACGATGGTCCACGCGATGCCGTATTTGTCCTTCATGAGCTCCTCGCGGAGCATGTGCTGCACGCCGCCGTGCTGGGTCGCCTTGTCGTCGTCGTCGATCATCTTGCTGCCGGTCTCGACAAAGCCGCGGTAGTTGGGATTCCACTTGTCGCTGTTGCGCAGGACGCGCAGCTGGAAAAAGCGCGTGGTGCCCGACGGGGCGTGGCCATAGGTCTGGATCGGCTGGTTGGCCCACTCGCCGGTCAGCCCGAGCTGGCCCCAGGTGCGGATGTTCTTTTCCGGCCCGCGCGCGGCCTTGAGGTCCCACTTGAATCCGCGCAGGGCGCCATTGCGCTCGGAACCGAAGATGCCGTCGAGCTGAGCGAGCGTGAGTTTCGTCAGCGGATTGTCGGGATGCACATAGACGACGATGCCGGGCGACTTGCCGTCCACGTCGTAGGTGCCGGAAGCGGCGACGATCTCGGTCGCATGGTAGCCATACACCTCGAAGAACGAGAGCAGCTCCGTGATCGCGGGCTCGCCGCCGTCCGGCGCGAGGTCGGTCACGCCAGTGACGAGCGCGGGAAAGGCGGCATCGCTGGTGGGGAGCGTGTCGTTGAAGGTGACGTCGGGATGGTGTTTTTTGAAACCCTCCTCCCAGACCTTGAGCAGGCCGCCGAAGGCGAAGCCGTAGTTGCGGATGACGCCCGAGACCTGCTGCCGCGGCTGGTAGGCCGGCAGGCCGGACAAGTCGAATTCACCGGCCGCGAGCGACAGGAACGAGGCGCCGGCCAGGGCGGCGGCGAGGAGCGGGCGCGAAAACGATTTCATGGGGTGGTTTCGAACAGGCTGGCCAGGGTCGGGATTTGCCGGGCGACCCGGTCACGGATCGCCGTGGCCTCGGCGAGGTATTTTACCTGATCCTCCCCGGCCTGGTATTTGAACGCGAGCCCAAGCGAGCCGATCTCCTTTCCGGTCTGGTCGTGCAGCGGCAGCATGATGCCCAGCTTCGGCACCTTCAGGTTGGGGGCGATGGTGGTGCTGCCGCGCAGGATGTCCTCGGGGTCGCTCGGCTTGCCGATCACGTTCAGGGTCGAGGCGATGATCGACTGTTTTTCGGCGCCCGGCGGCACGCAGTGCATGCCGGCCGTGAGCAGGCCGGGATTGGCGGCCATGATGTCGCGCACCAGCTGTTGGGCGCGGATCCGGTTGTCGGCGGCGAGGCCGAACTTCGTGTCGGCAGCCGTCAGGCCGGCCGCCCCGAGCGTGCAGGCGCAGACCCAGAGAAGGAGGGTGGTCAGTTTGTTCTTCATGGAGATCAGGGGTTTTATTTCAAAAGCTGCAGTTGTGCCGCGGCCTGGGCCGGGTCGAGCGGGAGATAATGGCCCGGAGCCCGCACCGCCGTCCGGCCGGCCTCCGACAACACGTGGCCCAGGAACTCGGCGAGCACGGGGTCCATCGCCTCGCCGGGTGCCCGGTTGAAATAAGCATAGACCGGCCGCGCGAGCGGGTAACGGCGCGAGGCGACATTCTCCGGCGAGGCCTCCACCGGCGCACTCCCGTCATCGGCCCCGAGTCCAAGGGTCTTCACTGCCGCGTGGACCGGATCGGCTCCCGCCACGGCGAGCCCGAAGCGATCCTGGGCGAGGGCGGCGATGATTTTGGCTGACGCATCGTGGCTGGGATTCTCCAGCAAGGCGCTGTCGGTGAACTCCGTGATCCTGTCCCAATACAGCTTGCGGCTGTCACCCAGCACCGCCGCGCGGAAGAACCGGCCGGGACCGGACTCGGTGTCGGGCGCATAAAGCCGGATCGGTTTATCCGCCCATTCACCCTTCAATCCGAGGTCGCCCCACGTGCGCAACGGCGCGGTGCCGTCGCGCCGCCGTTCCGGGCTGAAGAGGGCGTCGGCTTGGGCGAGCGTGAGCTGCGCCAGCGGATTGTCGCGATGCACATAAAAGGCCAACGCGGGCGACCGGCCGGGCTGGCCGCTGCCGGTCATGACCTCGACGCGCGCCGGGCGGTAGCGGAAAATCCATTCGAAGGCCTTCAACTCCTGCGCCGCGGCCTCACGGCCCAGCAGGGCGATGTCCGCCCGGCCGGTGTAGAGCGCCGACATGCCGACGTCGCTCCCGTCGAGATCGACCTCGACGCGCACCCCGGGGTGACCGCGCATGAACCCGTCCGCCCATGAACGGACGATCGCCTGCATCCCGGCGTTGCCCCGCAGACGGATGACCTTGGTGACGGCTGGCAGCGGTCGCACCGGCGGCAGCACCTGCAGCGTGAAACCCGAGGGCCCGACCGGTTCGGAACGGGCGGCGACAGCCGGCGTCCCATCCGCGACCAGTTCCGCCAGCTGTCTGGCAATGATCGCCGCATCCATGGGCAGGTAGCCGGTCTCCTCCACCAGCGCCTGTTGTCCCTCGCGGCTGAGCATGAAGCGCAGGAATTCCCGCACGGCGGGTTCCACCGGTTTGCCGGGCGCACGGCCGATGAAAGCCGGGATGATCCGCACTAGGGGAAATTGCTGCGCGATGAGTGTCGCCTTGTCCGCCTGCACCGCCGGCCCGGCCGCCTGCCAGGAAAGCGCCACGGTCCGCACGTCGGGATTGGCGTAACGGATGTTGGAGATGGCGATGCCGTAACGATCCGTCGCGAGCGCGTCCAGGATCTGCTGCCCGTGGTCGTATTGGGTGCCGTCCGCGCGGGTGACATGCACATATTCCTTGATCGTGGGATTCCAGCGGTGGCTGTCGCCGAGCACGCGTTCGCGGAAGAAAAGCGCGAAGTCCTCGTCCACCTTCCAGCCGTAGGGCTGGATCGGCTTGTCCGCCCACTCGCCCGTCAGGCCGAGGTCGCCCCAAGTGCGCAGCGGGGCGGAACCCATCCGGCCCTCCGTGCCGAAGACCGCCTCCAGCTGCGCGAGCGACAGCTTGGCGAGCGGATTGTCCCGGTGGACAAAGATCATGTGCGCGTAGTCGAAGAAGTTCACGTCGAGGCTGCCCGTCGCGACCTGGAACTCGGTGGGCGCGTAACCGCGCGCGCGCCGGAACTCCAGCGCCGCCGACGGGCTGATCTCCTCGCCCAGCAGGGCGATGTCCCCCGCCCCGAGCGAGAGCGCCCCGATGGCCGAGGCCGTGCCATACATCCGGTTCTCGAAACTCACGCCCGGCTGCAGCTCGTGAAACCGCGTGATCCAGCGGTTGAGCAGGTTGCCCATGAAATTCCGCCGGTAGCTGCCATGGCCCCACAACCGGATCGTGCCGCTGACCTGACCCTGCGGCACATAGGCGGGCAGCGTGTCCACAAAGGCGGTCTCCGGCGCGCGGGCGGGCACCGTGTCCGCATTGATGAGGCCCCAGCCCAGAAGGAGAATTCCGCCCGTGAGCCTGATAAATTGGGATGGGTTCATAGGGGTCCGGTGTTCACTGCAGCAGCTGGCGCTGCGCCGCGAGCGTGTCGCTGTTCAGCGGCAGGTAGCCGCCCTCCCGCCCGATATCAGCCTGGCCCTCCCGGCTGAAAATGTAGCGGAGAAATTCCCGCACCCTGGGCTCCAGCGCGTTGCCCGGCGGGCGGTTGATGAAGGCATAGGTCACGCGCGTCAGCGGGTATAACCGCGCCACCAGTGTTTCCGGTGTTGCAGCGTAAAACGGCCCATCCGGCCCGGCGGCCAGCGCCAGCGCCTTCACTTCCGGTGTGGCGTAGCGCCCGCACGAAACGGCCAGCCCGTAGCGGTCCTGTCGCAGGGCATCGAGGCTCTGCTCCGCGCTGGTGTAAACGGAACCGTCGGGGCGCTTGAGATCCTTGAATTCCCGGAAATTGTCCCAGTTCATTTTCCGGCTGCCCCCGAGCACGGCCTTGAGGAAAAACTGGCCGGTGCCGGTTTCCGCGTCGTAGCCATACAGGTTGACGGGCCGGTCCGCCCACTCGCCTGTCAGGCCCAGGTCACCCCAGGTGCGAATGTTCTTGGGCGCGCCGCGCAGGCGTTCGTGGCCGAAGAGCGCGTCGAGTTGCGCGAGGGTCAGCCGCGCGAGCGGGTTGTCGCGGTGGACAAAGACCACGAGGGCGTTCGTCTTCCCCGGCACGTCGAGGCTGCCGGTCGTGAGCTCGAAACGCACCGGCTTATACTGCATCGGCCGGAAGAAACCGTTGTCGTCGGTGATGTTGTTTTCCCGGCCGAGGAAGGCGATGTCGGCCCGGCCCGAATAGAGTCCGGGGATCGCCGTGTCGGAACCGAGCAGGGTGAACTCGACCTTCACGCCCGGCTGGACGCGCTGAAAACCCTCGACCCAATTCCGGGCGAGCGCCGCCATGTTCGCGGGGCCCCAGACATGGATCGTGCCGGCGAGGCTGCGCGCGACCTCATAGGCCGGCGGAACGTTTTTCTGGGCCGCGGAGATTCCCGTGACGAGAAGGCAACCGAGCAGACCGCAGAAGATGGAACGGCGGAGTTTCATGCGACTTAGTCCAGTTTCCCCAGTTGCGTGGCGGCGAAATCCGCGGCGAGCGGCAGATAACGGCCGTCCTGGTTGACGACCTGCTGGCCCTCGCGGCTCAGCAGGAAGCGGAGAAATTCCCGCACCCTCGGTTCAAGCGGCAGCCCCGGTGGACGGTCCACGACCGCGGGAATGGTCCGCGTGAGCGGATACTGCCGCCCGACGAGCGTCTGTTTGCTCACGGCGATAAATGGTCCCTCGGGACGCAGGCCGAGCGCCAGCGGCTTCACGTCCGGGCCGGCATAGCGGATATTCGAGACGGCGATTCCATAACGGTCCTTGGCGAGATTGTCCAAAATCTGCTGCCCGTGGTCATAGATGGTGCCGTCCGGGCGGTTGATGTGGATGAATTCGCGCAGGTCATTGTTCCAACGATGACTGCCCTCCAGCAGCGCGGTCTGCAGGAAGGCGCCGAAACTGTCCGTGATCGCCCAGCCGTAGGGTGTGATGGGCTTGTCCGCCCACTCCCCCTTCAGGCCGAGCTGGCCCCAGGTCCGGATGTTCTCGCGGCCGCGGCGGTGTTCGCTGCCAAAGACGGCGTCGAGCTGCGCGAGCGTGAGCTGCGCCAGCGGATTATCCTTATGCACGAAAAACATCTGCGCGTAGTCGAAGTTCCGGACGTCGACACTGCCGGTGCAGATCTCGATGCCGAGCGGCGGATAATGTTTCGCGCGCTCAAAGGCCGCGGCCGCCTCCGGCAGGATTTCCTCGCCGAGGATGGCGATGTCGCCAATGCCCGTGAACAGGGACGGGAGGCCGGACGAGGTGCCGTGCATCTCATAGCGGACGGTAATCCCCGGATGAAACTTCCGGAATCCCTCCTCCCACAACGAGACGAGGTTGCGCATCCAGGGCAGCCGGCTGTTGCCGTGGCCCCAGATCCGGATTACACCGGAGACCGGCTGTTGCGGAACGTAGGCCGGAAAGGCCGCGACGACCTGCGCCTCATAACTGTCGGGTGCAACCGGCCGGCCGCGCATGATATCCGCCGCGGGAGGTGGCGGCGCATCGGCGGCGCGCGCCACCGGCCCGGGGCCCAGCGCAAGCGCAGCGATCAGGAGGCGGACGGCGCGGACCTTCATTGGAGTTTGGCGAGCTGGGCCGCCGCGACGGCGGGCGGCAGCGGGAAATAGACGCCGTGGCGGCGGACGATCTCCTGCCCTTCCGCGCTCAGGACGTAGCGGACGAAATCCTTCACCTTGGGTGAAAGCGGCCGGCCCGGTTCCTGGTCGAGGTAAAAGTAGACGCTCCGGGTGAGCGGATAGCTGCGGTCCGCGAGCGTCTCGCGGCTTGGCGCCACGAAAGGCCCACCGTCCCTGGAAAGCGCAAGCACCTTGATGCCCTTGATCTCCGGCACTTGGTTCCACTGCGGCATGCCGGCCCAGCCGATGCCGAACTTGTCGTGCTCGAGCTCGGCGAGCATCGAGAGGATGCCGGCGGATTCGCGGCCCTTGGTGAGGATCTTGGTGCCGTTCTCGACGTATTGGCGGTAGTTCGGGTTCCACTTGTTGGAACCCTTGAGCACCTCGATCTCGAAGAAATGTGCCATGCCGCCGTGGGCGTAGCCGTAGGTCTGGATCTCCTTGTCCGCCCACTCACCCTTCAACCCCAGCTGGCCCCAGGTGCGGACATTGTCCTTCGCCCCGCGGGCGTTCTCCGGTTTCCACACAAACCCCTCGTAGGCCCCGGTGCGCTCGGCACCGAAGATGCCGTCGAGCTGCTTCATCGTGAGCTGCGCGAGCGGGTTGTCCTTGTTGACGAAGACCAGCAGCGCCCAGCTCGCCCCCGGCGTGTCGTAAGTGCCGCTGGCGATGGTGATCTCGGTCGGGTTGTAGCCCTTGTTCTCGAAGAACCCGAGGTAGTCGTTGAGCTCGAGCTCGCGGCCAAAGACCGCGATCTCGGCGGTGCCGTGCTGGAGCACGCCGATCGAGGCATCGCTGCCGCCGGGGTTGTCGGCGATCTTCACGTCCGGATTGTGCTTCATATAACCCTCCTCCCAGGCCTTCACCAGGCCCTTGAGGTTCGCGCCGAAGACGCGGAGCACACCCTTGTTCACCCCCGCGGGTTTTTCGTAGGCGGGCAGAGCATCGGCGGCCGCGGCGTTCGGCTGGGCGGAAAGCAGCAGGCTCGCCGCCAGCAGGAGCGGACGGGGGAAGTTCATGGGGTTACTTCAGCTTGGCCTGCATCTCGCGGCAGACCTCGGCGGTGAGCGGGAGGTATTTGCCGTCGCGCTGCACGCATTGCTGGCCTTCGCGGCTGACGATGAAGCGGAGGTATTCGCGGACCTTCGGGTCGACCGCGCCCTGGGCGTCGACGTCGACGTAGCCGTAGATCTCGTCATGCATCGGGTATTTCCGGCTCTGGAGATTCTCGATCGTGTAGGCGTAGAACGGGCCGTCCGGCGTGCGCGACACCTCAAGCAACTTGCATTCCGGCGGCAGGTTCGCGCCGACGGGCGAGCCGACATAGGCAATGCCGTAACGGTCCTTCGAGAGGTCGTCGTTGAGGCCGCGCTTCAGGCGGCCGAAGCCCATGTTGGAGCCGGACGAACCCTCGGCGCCGACGAAGTTGGCGTAAAAACGGATCTTCTCGTTCCACTTGTCGCTCCCGCCGAGCACCCAGTCGGACATGGTTGTCGACTGGCTGTAACGAAGATTGAGGCCGTAGGGCGTGATTTCCTTGTCCGCCCACTCGCCCTTCAGGCCGAGCTGGCCCCAAGTGCGGATGTTCTTCTCGGGGCCGCGCGCGAACTCGGGGTGCCAGTCGGTGCCGATCCACCCGCCGGTGCGCTCGGCGCCGAAGACGCCGTCGAGCTGGTCGAACGTGATTTTTGTGAGCGGGTTGTCCTTGTGCACCACGATGCCGAAGCCGGGGTTCCAGCCCGTGACGTTGTAGGAGCCGGTCGCGACGACGATCTCAAGCGGGTCGCGGTTCTTGTAGCGCTGGTAGAGCTGCAATTCCTGGGTGTTCACCCGGCGGCCCATGCCCAGGTCGGCGACGCCGAAGACGAGCGACGGCACGGCGGAGCGCGTCGTGAGCATGTTGTATTCGAACTTCACCCCGGGGTGGAATTTCTGGAACTCCTTCTCCCAGTATTCGCCGACCTTGCCGTCGGTGATGTAGTTGCTGCCCCACAGGCGGATCGTGCCGCTGACCTTTTCCTTCGGCTGGTAGGCCGGCAGGCCGCTGAGGTCGAACTTGTCGGCCGCGTAATAGGTCTTCGGTCCCTTGATCTTCAGGTTCTCGGCGCGGGCCTCCTGCATGGCGAGGCCGGTGGACGCCTTCTCGGTCTGGGCGGAAACGGAAACAGCGCCGGCCACGGCGAGCGCCAGCGCGGACAGAAAGGTGAATTTCGATTTCATGGGATTGGATTTATTCGATCTTCTTGAGCGAGGCCCGGACCATCTCAGCGGTGAGCGGCAGGTAGCGGCCCTCGCGCTGGATGCAGTCCTGCCCTTCCTGGCTGAGCACGAAGCGGATGAACTCCTCGACCATCGGGTCGGCCGGTTTGCCGGGCGCGCGGTTGAAATAGAAGAACTGCTGGTTGTAGAGCGGATAGGTGCGGTCGTGCACGCTCTCGAGCGAACGCTTCACGTAGGGGCCGCCTTCGCGGGCCTGCACCGCCAGCTCCTTCATGCCGGGTCCCACGGTCATCGGCGAGATGTAGAACATGCCATAAGGGTCCTGGGCGATGGCCTCGCGGATCTGCAGGCTCCACGACACGATCTTGCCGCCCGTGGTGATGTAGTTGGTGTAACCCTTGTAGCCTTCCACCCAGTGGCCGCTGCCGCCGAGGATCTTGTCGGAAAATCCCGTGCTCGCGCCGGCCCGGACGGTCTGGCCGCCGACGCGGATCGGCTTGTTCGCCCACTCGCCCGTCAGCCCGAGCTGGCCCCAGGTGCGGATGTTCTCCTCGGGACCGCGGGCATAGGGATACTCGCTGTGCCACACGCTGCCAACGTAGCCGCCGGTGCGCTCCGTGCCGAAGACGCCGTCGATCTGCTTCACGCTGATCTTGTCGAGCGGGTTGTTCTCGTTGACGACGATGATGAACGGGGGCGTCCAGCCGTAGACGTCGAAGGAGCCGGTCGCGACGTCGACCTCGGAAACCGGATAGTGGAACATCTGCTCGAAGGAAAGCCGGTCCGTGAGCGTGGCCTTGTTGGACATGCCGATGTCGGCGACGCCGCAAACGAGGGCGGGCACCGCCATGGCCGCGGTGGGCAGGTGGTATTCGATCGTGATGCCGGGCTGGAATTTCTTGAACTCCTGCAGCCAGTATTCACCGAGCGGGCCGTCCTTGATGTAATTGTTGCCCCAGATGCGGAGCGTCCCGGTGGGCTGCTGTTTCGGGGTGTAGCGCGGCAGGCCGCCCAGGTCCCATTTCGTGGTGTAGCCACCGGCGGCGCCGCTGACCTTGCGGAAGCCAGTGACATTCTGCGTCCAGATGCTGACGCCCGCGTTCTCGGGTTTCGTGGCCGGCGCGGGAGCGCCGCCGGATTGCGCGAAGGCCGCGCCGGCGAGGGCCAGCAGGGCGGACAGGATCGAGGGGGTCTTCATGGATGGTCGGGGTTCAGTCGAGTTTCTTGAGTTGGGCGCGCACCATGTCGCCGGTGAGCGGGAGGTAGCGACCCTCGCGCTGGACGCACTCCTGGCCCTCCTGGCTCAGGATGAAACGCAGCCATTCGTCGGCCTTCGGGTCGACCGGCTGACCGGGGGGGCGGTTGATGTAGAAGAAATAGCGGCCGTAGAGCGGATAGCTCCGGTCGCGCACGCTCTCGAGTGTGCGCTTAACATACGGGCCGCCGTCCTCGGCTTGGATCGCGAGCTCCTTCATGTCCTCGTTGAGCGACATCGGGGAGACGTAGAACATCGCGTATTTGTCCTTCGCGATCGCGCGCTGCGCCTGCAGGCTCCAGCTGTTGATCTTGCCGTCGGGCGTGATGTAGTTGGCGAAGGCCTGGTAACCCTCGGCGAACTGGTCGCTGCCGCGGGTCACGATGTCGGAGAACTGCGTGGTCTGGTTGCCGCGCAGCGTCTGGCCGCCGGGGTGGATCGGCTTATCCGCCCACTCGCCCGTGAGGCCGAGCTGGCCCCAGGTGCGGATGTTCTCCTCCGGGCCGCGCGAATAGGGATATTCGGTGTGCCACACGCTGCCGACGTAGCCGCCGGTGCGCGCGCCGCCGAAGACGCCGTCGAGCTGCTTCATGCTGATCTGCGTGAGCGGGTTGTCCTTGTGGACGACGATGATGAACGCCGGCGACCAGCCGTAGACGCCGTAGGAACCGGTCACCGCCTCGATCTCGGTCACGGGATGGTGGTAAACCTGCTCGAAGGTCAGCAGGTCCATGATGGTCGCCTTACGGCTCATCGCGACATCGGACACGCCGGCCGACAGCGACGGGATCGCGATGCCGGTCGTCGGCAGGTTGTATTCGATCGTCACGTCGGGGTGGAACTTCATGAACGCCTCGCGCCAGTATTCGCCCAGGTAGCCGTCCTTGATGTAGTTGTTGCCCCAGATGCGGATCTTGCCGGTCAGCTTCTGCTTCGGCACGTAATGCGGCAGGTCGCTGAGGTCCCATTTTTTCGTGTAGCCACCCTCGACCCCGTGCTCCTTGCGGAAGGCGGTGACATTCTGCGTCCAGATGCTGACACCGGCGTTGGCCGGCTCGGCGGCCTTCGCGACCGCGGGGATCGCCTGCATGGCGCGGAGCGCGAACTCGTTCGTGTAGAGCTCGGACTCCTTCACCTTGGCGGCGTCGCCGCCGGCGCGCCAGACGCCCTCCTCGCTCGGGTCGAAGCGCGCCCACAGCATGGCGTCCGTGACAAGATGGATTGCATCGGCCGGGAACGCGTAGCTGCCCCGCGCCTGCGAGGGCAGCGTGGCCTTGATGAACTTGATCTGGGCGGCGCGGTCCTTGCCCTCGAAAAATGCCGCCGGCAGCTGCGCGATGACTTCATCGGCGCTGTGCGCCTCGACGTAGCGCAGGGCGCGGACGTAGGCGTTGACGAGCCGCTGCACCGTGTCGGGGTGGTCCTTGATGAACTGCGGCGACACGAGGATCGACTGGGCGGGGAACACCGTGCCCAGCGCCTGCACCGTGCCCTCGCGGGTGGTAAGGTCGTAGAGCGTCGTCACCTGGCCGGTGGCCAGCACCCCGGAGGTGACCGGCTCCTGGAAAGTCATGACGTCGAGCTTGTCCGCCTTCAGGTCGGCGAGGACCAGCTGCAGGCGGTTTTCCGACGGGTGGTTGACCGGGCGGTAGCTCTGGCGGAGCAGCCCGGCCTTGTGCGCGAGGTAGCCGGTGACGACCGCCTTGGAGGCGTAGCCGGCGCCCTCGGCAATCGTGAGACCCTTGAAATCCGCGGCGCTTTTCACCCGGTCCTTCACGCGGTTGGCAACCATCACCTTCATCGCCGGTGCATCGTTCAGCATCAGGACCGCCTTGATCGGGAGATCGTGCCGCGCGCCGAAGACGGTGTGGTTGAACCAGTGTTCGGCCGCGTCGACCTGACCCTTCATGAGCGGCTCCTGGATAAGGTAGTCCTCCTTCACGAACTTCGTCACGTCCACGGGCACGATCTCGATGCCCTCCTGTTTGAAGTAGCCGAGCGTTTCGGCGAGGCGCGTCACGACGAGGTCCTCGTCGAGGCTCATGCGGACCTTGATGGGTTCGGCGGCGAGGGCGGAAATTCCCGCGCCCGCGAGCAGCGCGGCGCCGAACAGTTTGGCAAGCAGGGGTGTTTTCATCAGTGACGGGGGTTGGGATGCCGGCGGCGAAGCTCAGTGCTCCATGAAGCGGTGCTCGGCGGGAATCTCGGTGGAGTTGAGTTTCTTCAGCTGGGCCTGGGCCACGGCGGCAGGCAGCGCGAGGTAGCTCCCCTCCCCGGCCACGTCCTGCTGGCCCTGCTTGCTCAGGATGTAGCGGATGAATTCCTTCACACGCGGGTCGCCGAGCGTGGGCATCAGCTCGTTGTTCGCGTTGTCCACGGTATAATAGACATACACCGGGCGGTGCAGCGGATAGGTGCGGGCCTGCACGCTTGCGCGGTCGAGGGTGACATGCGGGCCGGCCTTGGTCTCGCCGAGCGCCAGGATCTTCACGCCGGGGTTCGCGTAGGCGGCCGGCGCGTAGGCGATGCCGTGCGGATCGCGGGCGAGGTCCGCGAGCATCTGCCTGCGGTCGGCGTATTCGCGCAGGTTTTCGTTCCAGATCTCGGCACCGCCGAAGACCCGGATCTGGAAATAGGTGATCGCGCCGGCGCCGAGCCGCGGCGGGGCGTAGGGATGAATCGGCCGGTCCGCCCATTCGCCGGTCAGCCCGAGCTGGCCCCAGGTGCGGATATTGTCCTTCGCGGTGCGGGCGATGCCGGTGTCCCAGGTCAGGGCATTCCAGCCGCCGGCGCGCTCGGCGCCGAAGATGCCGTCGAGCTCGCGCACGGAGAGCTTCGCGAGAGGATTGTCCTTGTGGACGAAGACCGCGTAGGCGGGCGACTTGTGCAGCGTCGCGTCACTGCCGGTCGCCACCTCGATCTCCGCCGGATAAACCCACGAGCGCTCGTAGACCCCGTAGCGTTCGTAAGGAAAGATCGGGCGGCCCATGAGCGCGAAGTCAGCCGTGCGCAGGTCGAGGCCATACAGGCCCGAGGCGCTGCTCTTGAGATCGTCGGCGAACTGCACGCCGGGGTGCAGGCGCTGGAAGCCGGCCTGCCAGCGCTTCAGCAGGCCCGCCATCTCGGGATTGCCGCAGCCGCGCAACACGCCGGTGACCTTCATCTGCGGCTGGTAGTCGGGAATTTCGCCGCCGGCCCGAAGACCCGAAGCGAGGGCAAGGAGTGTGGCCGCCATCAGGCTGCCGCGAACAAGGGAAAGGCGGGAAGTCATGGCGGTGGTCAGTCGAGTTTGGCCAGCTCGGCCTTCGCCTGTTCGGCGCTCAAGGGAATGAAAAGGCGGTTGTCGGCGATGATCTGCTGGCCCTCGCGGCTGAGGAGGAAGCGGACGAATTCCTTCTCCCGCGCGCCCAGCGGCTGGCCGGGCACGCGGTTCAGGTAGATGTAGGCGCCGTTGTGCAGCGGGTAGCTGGAGTCAAAGAAGGTCCGGGCGCTCGGCGTGACGAACGGCTGGCCAGCCGCGCGGGCCAGGGGCAGCACGCGGACGTCGCCCTGGTTGGCGTTGATGACGCGCTGGAAGATGAAGCCGATCGCGGTGGGATCCTTCTCCACCGCCTCCAGCACCTGCTGGTCGCGGGTCTTGCCCTTGGCCTTCGTGCCGATGTCGGCGCGCGGCGCCTCGATCAGCGCGGGATTCCACTTCGTGCCGCCATGGAAGGCCTCGCGCTCGATCAGGTCGGCCCAGTTGCTCAGCGTGATGTCGGAACCGTAAAGCCTGATGGAGCGGTCCGCCCACTCGCCGGTCAGGCCGAGCTGGCCCCAGGTGCGGATGTCCTTCTCCGGGCCGCGTGCGACCGCCGTGGTCCACGTCGTGCCGTCCCAGCCGCCGGTGCGCGCCGCGCCGTAGATGCCGTCGATCTGCTCGAGCGTGAGGCCGGCCAGCGGGTTGTGCTTGTTCACGATGAACATCAGCCCGGGCGTCGTGCCCTGCGGGTCGTCGTAGGAGCCGCTGGCGAACCTGATCTCGAGCGGCGCGTAACCGAACTGCTTTTCAAACGCGACGCGGCCGTTGCGCCACTGGCGGTGCCCCATCAGTCCGATGTCGGCCTCGCCGGTCACCAGGCCGGCGAAACCCTGCGAGGTGTTGATGAGGTAGGAGTGCAACCGGACCTGGCCGTGGTAGCCGCGGAAGGCGCCGGCCAGCTTGCCCACCAGCTCCTCCAGCGGGGTGCCGTAGATGCGCAGGATTCCGGTGACGCGCTGCGACTTCGCATAGGACGGCAGCGCGCTGAGGTCATAATGCGCGGGTTGGTAAGGCGGCGTGTCGGCCACCAGCGCCACGGCGGGGCCGAGCAGGAGGGCAAGGGCGAGCAGGCGGGATTTCATGGCAGTTTCTTGAGTTGCTCGCGGACCACCTCGGCGGTGAGCGGGAGATATTTTCCGTCGCGCATCACCTCGGCCTGGCCTTCCTGGCTGAGCACGAAGCGGATGAATTCCCTCACCAGCGGGTTCATCTGGGTGCCGGGCTTCACGTTGGTGTAGAAATAGGCCTCGGCGAACAGCGGGTAGGTGCGGTTCTGGACGTTCTCGAGCGTGTGCTCGATGAAAGGCCCTCCCTCCTTCGCCGCGACCGGCAAGCGGCGCACGCCGGGGCGCTCGCCGCGGTAGCGGTTGTAGGCGATGCCGAATTTGTCCTTCGCCAGGGCATCGGTGATCTGGTCGGCCTGGATGTAGCGCTTGCCGTCGGGCTGCACGATGTGGGCATAGGCGTGGATGTCCTCGTTCCACTTGTCGCTCGCACTGAGAACCTTGTCGGCGAAGTCCGTGGCGGTGTTGTAGCGGAGATTGAAGCCGTAGACGCCGATGCGTTTATCCGCCCACTCCCCCTTCAGGCCGAGCTGGCCCCAGGTGCGGATATTATCCTCGGGCCCGCGGGCCCAATCGGGGCGGAAATTGGTCCCGGCCCAGCCGCCGTCGCGGGCCGCGCCGAAGATGCCGTCGAGCTGCTTCATCGTGACGCCCTTCAGCGGGCTGTCGTTGTTCACGAGGATGACCGTCGAGTTTTCCCAGCCGGCGACGTCGTAGGAGCCCGTGACCACGGTGAACTCGACCGGGTCGCAGTTCATCACGCGCTGGTAGGCCAGCAGATCGTAGAAACCCGGCCGGTGCCCCATGACCAGGTCAGCCTGCTCGTAATAGAGCGCGGCGAACGCGATCGCCGAGGTCGGCAGGTAATAGGAGATGCGGATGCCCGGCTGGTATTTCGCGAAGGCCTGCTGCCAGTATTCGCCGAGCGCCCCGTCGGCCAGGTAGTTGCTGCCGTGGAGGCGGAGCCAGCCCGTGAGCGCCGGCCCGGGCACGTAATGCGGAAGCGCGCCCAGGTCGAACTGCGGCGGATAATGCGCGTGGTCGCCACGCGCGGCGACCACGCCGGCGCGTTCCTTCTGCGCGAGGAGGGATTTCCGGGCGTCCTCGGCGCTTGCGGCCTGACCGGACAGGGAGACGGTGACAACCAGTGCGCCCGCGAGCAGCAGCAGCCGGGAAAAGGCGGCGTGATTCATGGGCGCAAAGGTTGTTGTATCGCGCTCAGTCCAGCTTCTTCAGCTGTTCCCTGAGGTAGTCGGCCTTGAGCGGGTAGTAATAGCCGACCTTGGCGATGATCTCCTGGCCCTCGCGGCTGAGCACGAAGCGCATGAACTCGCGGGCGCGCGGGTCGAGCTTTCCGCCCGGCGGCTTGTTGACGTAAAAGAACGCGTCGCGGACCAGCGGGTAGCGGCGGTTGGCCACATTGTCGGGCGTGAGCGCGACGGCGGGGCCGCCGCCGCGCGGCGAGACCGCCAGCACCTTCAGGTGCGGATAATTCTTCGCGTGCATCAGGGCCACGATGCCGATGGCAAACTTGTTGTGGGCCAGCGCCTCGAGCGGACGCTCGCTGGCGACCTTCGCGCCGTCGGCATCGGCCGTGGTCTGCTTGGCCTCGACGTATTCCATGAAGTTGCCGTTCCACTTGTGCGACCAGTGGAAGAGCGAGCGCTCGACGGATACGGCGAAACCGGGCGAGCAGTAGCCGAAGGTCTGGATTTCCCTGTCGGCGAACTCGCCGGTCAGGCCGAGCTGGCCCCACTGGCGGATGTTGGTGTCGGCGCCGCGCGCATGTTTCGCGGTGTAGAGCCAGTCCACGTTCTTCACCAGCTCCCAGCCGCCGGAACGCTCGCTGCCGAAGGTGCGCTCGAGCTGATCCATCGAGATTTCGTTCAGGGGGTTGTCCTTGTGCACGACGATGGCCCACGCGAAGAGCGAACCGCGCTTCTCGTAGCCGCCGGTCGCCACGGAAATCTCCGTCGGCATGTAGCCGAAGGCGTTGAAGAACGGCATCTGGTCGGTGATCTTCGCGTCGTCGCCCATCGGCGCGACGTCGGAGATGCCGGAGTAAAGGCCGGCGATGCCGCCCTCGCTGCTGGGGATGTGGCTGATCGTGACCCGCGAGGCCGGGTGGAACTTGGCAAACCCCTTGGCGAGGTAATCGACGGCGTTCTTCAGCTCGCTGCCGACGATGCGCACGCCACCGACGATGATCGTCTCGGGCTGGTAAGCCGGCAGGTCGCTCAGGTCGGGCGGCGGCAACTCGGTGTAGGCGGCGAAGGTGCCGCCCACATCCTTGCGCAGCGTGTCCTTGATCTTGTCATACTTCGCGTAACCCGCGTGGGTGGCGGTGAGCTTCTCGCGGATTCCGAGCTTGAGCGGCGGGATCGCGGCAAAGGCCACCGAGTCGCGGTATTCGATCACGGCGATGACGTCGACCTGCCCGTCGGGCCCCTGCTCATGATACATCGTGCTGCGCACGATGTGCTTCGTGGCGCGCTGCGCCTCGTAGAGCGGCCGGATGTAGTTTTGCGCGAAGTCATTGTATTGATCGCGCGCCACGATGGGCCGGTAGGTGTTGACGACAAAGATCGAGCGGTTCGAGTCGCGCGGGGTGAGCTCGAAGTGGACCAGCGTGTCGGCGCGGCGGACGATCAGGCCGGCCGGGAGCGCCGAGGCGGCTTCGCGCTGCCAGATGTCGGCGGAGTTCTCGCTGGGAAACTCCAAGACGGCAAGCGACCCGAACTGGGCCTGCTCGCCCGGTTTCTCCCCGCGTCCCTCGGTGAGCAGGAGCACATTGGCGACCTGCCCGGACTGCCGCCACTGGGCGAGCAGCTCGGGCAGGCCTGCCGGGGACGGGGTGCCGGCCGGCACGCGGATGATGACGTTGGTCGGGGCGGCGGCCGCGGCGACCGCCAGCAGGGCGGCGCCGGTGACGGCCAGCAGGGGGCGGAGGATGCGGCTGATGGGATTAATGCTCATGGGGTGGGTGGTTAAAGGGGTTGGGCTCATTCGACTTTGCCGAGCTTCGCCAGCTCGGCGCGGACGGCGTCGGCCGGCAGCGGGAGATACTTGCCGTCCTCCATGACGAGCTGCTGGCCTTCACGGCTGAGGACGAAGCGGATGAACTCGGCGGCCTTGGGGTCGATCTTCGTGCCGGGCTTGATGCTGACCCAGAACGACTGGTCGCCCCAGAGCGGGTATTTGCGGGCCTGGAGATTCTGGACGTTGAGCTCGTGGAACGGACCGTCGGCGGTCTCGCCGACCGCGAGGACCTTCACGTCCTTCTCAAAGCCCTTCTGCCAGCGGATGTAGGCGATGCCGTGCTTGTCCTTGCGCATCTGCTCGATGATGGCCTCGGCCTGGAGCGTGCGCTTGCCCTCGGGCGAGACGTAGTTGCCGTAGGCCATAATGTCCTCGTTCCACTTGTCGCTCGCCTTGAGAATCTTGTTGGAGAACTCCAGCGCGGTCGCGTAGCGGATGCTGTAACCATAGAGCGAGATCCGCCGGTCCTTCCACTCGCCCGGCAGGCCCAGCTGGCCCCAGGTGCGGATGTTTTTCTCCGGGCCGCGGGCCCAGTCCGGCCGCCACTTGGTGCCTTCCCAGCCACCGGCCCGCGTGGAGCCAAACACCCCGTCGAGCTGGTCGAGCGTGATCTTCGTCAGCGGGTTGTCCTTGTGGACGATGATGGCGAAGGCGTTCTGCCAGCCGCTCACGTCGAGTGAGCCGGTGACGACCGAGAACCCGGTCGGCTCGTAGCCGAGGATGCGCACATGGCCGAGATAGTCGTAGAAGGTCGGCTCATGGTTCATGCCGAGATCGGCCAGCCCGAAATACAGCGCCGGCACGGCGACCGCCGCGGTCGGCAGCACGAGCTCGAACTCGGCGCCGGGGTGGTGCTTGAGGAACTCGTCGCGCCAGCGCTGGGCGAGGCCGGAGTCCCCGATGTAATTGTTGCCCCACAGGCGGATCTTGCCCGTGATTTTCTGCCTCGGCTGGTAGGCCGGCAGGCCGGAAAGATCGAACACCGCGCCGGACTTGCTCTTCGCGCGATCCGCCAGGCGGGCGCGGCGCTCGGCCGCGCTGCCGCTGAAGGCTTTCACCGGCTCGTCGGCCGGCGTGCCCTGCCGGACGAAATCCGCCGGCGAAAGCGGCACCGGCGCATCGGCCCGGACCGCCGGGCGGAGGGCAAGGAACGCCAGCATCAGGAGAAACGTGGATCGAAGATACATGGGGGCGGGCGACTGCTTCCTAGCGGCGGGTCGCGGGGTTTGGGAGATTGAAGGGGAGAAAGCGGGAACCGAACCTGGGGATCATGCCCGGGTAGATTAAAATCCCACTGAACCGGGTCTGAATTTTGTTTCAGAAACGGCCCGCGGGCCCTCAGGCCCCGGGCCGGGAGCGCAGGATGTCGCCCGCCTTCGTCGCATCAAATTCCCCGTCCCACCGGGCGACGATCAGCGTCGCCACCGTGTTGCCGATGAAGTTGGTGATGGCGCGCGCCTCGGACATGAAGCGGTCCACGCCGAGGATCAGCGCCATGCCCGCCACCGGCACCTTGCCGGTCGCCGCGAGGGTCGCCGCCAGGACGATGAAGCCGCTGCCGGTGACGCCCGCCGCGCCCTTGGAGGTGACCAGCAGCACGAGCAGCAGGCCGATCTGGCCGCTGAGCGGCAGCACCGTGTCGGTGGCCTGCGCGATGAAGAGGGCCGCCATCGTCAGGTAGATGCAGGTCCCGTCGAGGTTGAACGAGTAGCCCGCGGGCACGACCAGGCCCACCACCGACTTGGCGCAGCCCGCGCGCTCCAGCTTCTCCATCAACCCCGGCAGCGCGACCTCCGACGACGACGTGCCGATGACGATGAGCAGCTCCTCCTTCACGTAGCGGATGACCTTCCACAGGCTGAAGCCGGCCAGGTGCGCGATGCCGCCCAGCACGACGACGATGAAGAGGATGCACGTCAGGTAGACGCAGGCCATCAGCTGGGCCAGGGCCGCGAGCGATCCGAGGCCATACTTGCCGATGGTGAAGGCCATGGCACCGAACGCGGCGACGGGCGCCAGCCGGGTGACCAGCGAGACGATGCTGAAAAACATGCGCGCCCCCTCGTGCAGCAGGTTGGTGATCGGCCGCGCCTGCTCGCCGAGCCGGGCGAGGGCGAAGCCGGCCAGCAGCGCCACCACCAACACCTGCAGGATGTCGCCCTCGACAAACGCCCCGACGAACGTGTTGGGGATCAGGTGCAGCAGGAAGTCCACCGTCCCGAGCGAACTGGCGGCACCGACGTAGTGCGCGACGGACTTGGCGTCGAGCGTGGCGACCGAGGCGTGGACCCCCGCGCCCGGCGTGAAGACATTGGCAACGACGAGCCCGATGATGAGGGCCAGCGTGGTGACGACCTCAAAATAAACCAGGGCCTTCACCCCCACCCGGCCGACCTTCTTCATGTCACCCATCCCGGCAATCCCCGCCACCACGGTGGTGAAGATGATCGGCGCGATCAGCATCTTGATGAGCTTGATGAACCCGTCGCCCAGCGGCTTGAGCGGGACGGCCCAGTCCGGGGCGAACACGCCGAGCAGCACGCCCAGCACGATGGCGATCAGCACCTGGACATAAAGACTGGCGAAGAGACGTTTCATGGAGAGTGGCGTGATCAGCGGGCCGGCGCGCGGCCCGCGGCGGCGAGCTGCTCGAGTTGCTGCCGGAGGACCGGCGGCGTGAGCGGGAGGTAGTCGCCCTCGGCCGCGACATCCTGCTGGCCTTCGCGACTGAGGATGTAACGAAGGAACTCCTCCACCTTCGGGTCAACCGCCGGATCCGCGGGTTCGCCACCCGGCGTATCCGGCGCGAAATAAAGATAGACCGGCCGCGCCAGCGGATAGGTCCGCAGCGCGACGGTCTCGCGCGTGGGAGTGACGTAGGGCCCGGCGGAGTTCTCGGCCAGCGCCAGCACCTTGGTCTGCGGGGTCCGGTAGCAGAGCCCCGTGTAGGCGATGCCGTAGGGATCCTTGCTGAGCGCCGCCATCATCTCCTTGCGGTCGGCATATTCCATCAAGCCCTCGGCCCAGGTGTCGGCACCGCCCAGCACCTTGCGCTGAAAAAACGAATAACCACCCGGATAAAGTCCGGGCGGACCGTAGAGATGGATGGGCTTGTCCGCCCACTCGCCGGTCAGGCCGAGCTGGCCCCAGGTGCGGATGTTTTTCTCCGGGCCGCGGGCCACGTCGCGGTTCCACTTCATGCCCTGCCAGCCGCCCTCGCGCTGGGCACCGAAGATGGCATCGAGCTGCGCCAGGGTCAGTTTCGCCAGCGGGTTGTCCTTGTGCACGAAGACCGACACGGCGAAGGACTTTGAGGGCACATCGAGGCTGCCGGTGGCGACCTCGATCTCCACGGGCAGCATCAGCGAGCGTCGGTAAACCCCGTAATACTCGAACGTGTAGATTTGCCGGCCCATCAGCGCGAGGTCGGCGGTCCACTCGCTCAGGCCGGAGATCGCCATCGCCGTGCTCTTCAGATTGTCGTCGAAGGCGACCCCGGGATGATGGCGCTGAAACCCGGTCTGCCACCGCCGCAGCATGCCGCCCATGTGGGGACTGCCCCACGTGCGGATCACGCCCGAGATCTTGTGCCCGGGCCGGTATTCCGGAAGGGCGGACGACTCCGCAGCCGATACGGCGCCGGTGGAAAGCAAGGCGAGCAGCAGGAAGAGAACCGGTTTTTTCATGGCGGCTTAATCCAGTTTCCTGAGCTCCGCCTGCGCGGCCTGCGGGTTGAGCGGGATATACATGCCTTCCTCGGCCACGGCCTGCTGGCCTTCCCGGCTGAGGATGAAGGTGAGGAATTCCTTCAGGCGCGGCGCGAGCGGACGGCCGGGCGGACGGTTGAGGTAGATATAGACCGACGTCGCCAGCGGGTAGCTGCGGTCCCGGAAGGTCGCCTCCGTCGGCGCGACGAACGCCTGGCCCGCCTCGCGCGCGAGCGCGACCGGCTTCACGCCGGGATTCTGCTCCACCACCCGCATGAAACTGAAGCCGATCGCATAGCGGTCCATCGCCACGCCGCTGACAATCTGCGCGTCCGCGGGCACCTCGGTGCCGCCGCGCACGATCTCGTGGATCACCGGGTTCCATTTGTCGCCACCCTTGAACACCACCTGCTGGATCAGGCCGGACCAGCCGCTGAGCGTCGCGTCGATGCCGAAGATGCTGATGGGCTTGTCCGTCCACTCGCCCGTCAGGCCGAGCTGGCCCCAGGTGCGGATGTTCTTTTCCGGGCCGCGCGCGACGGCGGTGGTCCACTGCGTGCCGGCCCAGCCGCCGCTGCGCTCCGCGCCGAGGATGCCGTCGAGCTGGTCGAGCGTTAGCCCCGCGAGCGGGTTGTCCTTGTGGACGAAGATGATCACGCCGGGCGTGTTGCCCTTGCGCTTGTTGAAGCCGCCGGTGGCGAAGACGATCTCGGTGACCGGGTAGCCGTAAATGCTCTCGAAAGCCTTCAACTCCGCGCGGTAGGCGCGGCGGCCGGCGAAGGCCAGGTCGGCGGTGCCCGCACACAGCCCGTTGAACCAGGCCGGCACGGTGTATTCCTTGTAGCGGACGAGCGGGTGCTGCTTCAGGAAGCGGTCCTGCCAGAGGTGAACCAGCGCCTGCGTGAGCTCGCTGTCGTGGATCCGCACCACGCCGTGCACGTTGGGCGTGGCCGCGACATAGGGCGCGGCGCCAACCGCGTCCTGCGCCGGGGCGGGCCGGACGAGGCCGGCCAGCGCCACGGCGCAAAGCGCGATTCGCAAGCCGGGCTGGGAAATCAATCTCACGTGAAGTTCCCGGCGAGGGGTTACTTGATTTCCTTCATCGCCTTTTCGACGAAGCGGTTGGTGTAGAGCGAATCGGCGGTGATCTTCGGGTCGCCGGTGCGGCGGAACTTGCCCTCGTCGCTCTCGTCGAACTTGGTGACCAGCAGCGTATCGAGCGCGAACTTGGCGGCCTCCGCCGAGAAGGAATAGTCGTCGCGCGCCACGTTCGTCAGGAACTTGCGGATGCGCGTGACCTCGGTGGCGCGGTCCTTGCCGGCGAAATACGCGGCCGGCAGCTGCGCGGCGATCTCCTCCGCGGTATGCGCGTTCACATAGCGCAGCGTGCGCACGTAGGCGTTGACGAGGCGCTGCACGGTGTCGGGATGCGCGGCGATGAAGTTGTCGGACACGAACACGCTCTGCGCGAGCCACTCGTGGCCGATGGCCTTGACCGTGCCCGCCCGGTTGGTGAGGTCGTAGAGCACGGACACCTGGCCGCTCGCCTCGAGCGAGGTCGTCATCGGCTCCATGAACGCCATGACGTCCACGCGGCCGTCCTTCAGTCCCTTCAGGATGTTTTCCAGGCGGCCCTCAACCTCCTGGTTCACGGGCGTGTAGCTGGTGTCCGCCAGGCCGCCCTGGCGGGCCAGCAGGTTCATCAGCATGCTCTTGGTCGCATAGCCCGCACCCTCGGCGACATTGCGGCCCTTGAAGTCGGCCCCGCTTTTCACCTGGTCCTTCACGCGGTTGGCCACGAGCACCTTCATGCCCGGGGAATCGCAGACCTTGAGCACGGCCTTGAGCGGCAGGTGGTGGCGGTTGCCGAAGACGACGTGGTGGAACCAGTGGTAGGAGGCGTCGAGCCGGCCGTTCACCAGCGGTTCCTGCATGAGGTAGTCCTCATGCGAGATGGTCTCGACCTTCACGATCTCCACCGCGATGCCCTCGCGGTCGAAGTAACCGAGGCCGGTGCCGAGGTCCGTGAGCAACCGGTCGATGGCGCTCAGGCGGACGGTGGTCGGGGCGGCGGCCGCCCCGAGGGTGGAGAGAAGGCCGCAGGCCACGACAGCGGCCAGGCGACGAAGGGAGAAGGGGGACAGGTTCATGATGATCGGGCGATGGCAGGGTGAAAAAACGCGCCCGCCATACACAGAGGCATGACGGGCGCGGGGGTTAACCAAAAAGGCCGGGCCGGCTCAGAAGCGCGTGCTGACCGCGAAGGTCAACTTGCGCTGCTCGCCGATGTTGAGGACCTGCGCGCTGAAGGCGGAGGCGACGTAGCGCTTGTCGAGGAGGTTCTGGACGTTCAGGGAGAAGTCGTAGCCCTTCCACTTGTAATACATGGAACCATCGACCCGGGTCCACGCCGGCATCTTGAAATAGACCGCCGAGGTCGGGTCGCCGCCCCAGGCCTCGCCGACATAGACGACGCCCAGGCCGACCCCGAGGCCCTTCAGGCCGCCGCGCGGGAAGTTGTAGCGGGTCCAGAAGTTGGCGGTCTTGCGCGGAGCGTTGATGAGATCCTTGTCGATCGAGTCGGGGTTGCGCACGGAGGCGGTGATGCGGGCCTTGGAATAGGCGCCGCCGCCCTGCAGCTGCCAGTTCGGCAGCGGCTGCCAGCGCACCTCCAGCTCGAAGCCGGTGCTCGTCTGCTCGCCGTCGAGCCGGGAGATGGCCGCGCCGGCAATCGCCTCGCCCGTCGCGACGGCGAAGTTCTGGCCGGTGGGCACCACGACGTTCGTGCGGGTGATCTCATAGGCCGCGAGGGACACGTTCAGGTCCTTCTTGGGCGTCTCAAACTTGATGCCCGCCTCAACCTGCTCGCCCTCTTCCGGCGGGAAACCGGTGTTGCCGTTGATGTCGTAGGCGATGTTGGTCTGCGGCTTGATCGACTGGCTGTAACTGGCGTAGGTCGCGATGCTCGGGGTGAGATCATAGACCACGCCGAACTGCTTGGTGTAGGCGTCCAGGCTGGTGGTGCCCACCGTCGCGGCGATCTTGTTGATGACCTCGACGACCTGGTGGTCGTGGCGGAGGCCGGCCGACACGTGGAATTTGCCGAACACCATCTGGTCGGAAATATACTGACCCAGCGCGGTCTGGTTCGTGGCCTGGTCGGTGGCGCCGGCGGGGGTCGTGGGATAGGCCAGCTGGTCGAGGATCGGATTGTAGAGGGTGATGGCATTCACCAGGGCCTGGTTCGGGCCGAAGGAGATGCGCTTGTTGCCGAAGAACTCCCAGCCGCCGCCGGCACCGAGGATCACCGTGTGTTTGATGGGGCCGGTGCTGAAGGAGCGGAAGGCATTCGTATCGATGTAATTGTAGCGGTGGCCGTTCTTGACGTGGTTGTATTGCCGGCGGATCAGCGAGGTCGGCGTGGCATACCGGGCCGTGGGCGACCAGACGTTCGCGTTGTTGAAGGTCAGCACCTCGACATCGTCCACGTGCCAGACGGAGCGGGACTGCAAGCGGAACTGCCACTCGCCGAAGCTGGTGCGGAAAAAGGTCGAGAGGGCCTGGCCGTCGTCCGTGGCCTCGTCACCGTGGTCGTTGTAGACGGTGTCATGGGGCGCGGTGACAAAGGTCGCGTTCTCGCCGTAGGCGGCGGTGACGGTGGCGACGCCGCCGAGCGTGACGGTGATCGGCGCGCTGGTGAAGATCGGCATCTGGCCGTCGTCCTGGCGGCGGCGGTCCTGGCTGCTCTCCATCTTCACGGTGAAGGAAGTGTCCGGGCTCCACTTGTAGGTGAGCGAGGGATAGACGGAGTAGTTGCGGCCCCAGTTGCCGGGGCGGGAGGTCGGCGTGCTGCCGGCGTCGACGATCAGGCGGTAGAACAGGCCCTTGATGCCCGGGACGGGGCCGGTGTTGTCGAAGGCGAAGGTGTTGGTGATCTTGGAGCCGAAGCTGTTGAACTCGCCGGCGAAGACGCCCGCGGTGAACTTGAGGAAGGTCTGCTGCTTCTCCATCGGATTCTTCGTGACGATGTTCAGCAGGCCGCCGGGGTTCATCTGGCCGTAGAGCACGCCGTTCGGGCCCTTGAGGAATTCCATGCTGTCCACGTTGACCGCGCTGGTCGCGGCCTTCTTGAGCGTCGGGCCCTGCAGGCCGTCAAACTGGATGTTCTGCGTGTAGCTGCCCGTGTTCGGGAAGCCGCGGAAGGTGAAGCCGTTGATGTTGCTCTGCGACTGGTTGGCGCCGACGACGTAGCCGACGACGTCCACCAGCGTGACAGCGTTGCGGTCCGAGATGGCGGTGGCGTTCAGGATCTGGAGCGAGGAAGCCAGGTCGTTCAGCTCCATCGGCAGCTTGGACGCCATGGAGGAGGTCGCCTGCTGGTAGGTGCCGATGGCGGTGGTGACGGTGAACTTGTCGAGCACGATGGGCTCGCCCGAGGGCTTGGCCTCCTCGAGCGGCGCCGGGGTTTCCGGAGCGGTTTGGGCCAGGGCCAAGGTGGCCGAAAGCGCCCAGCCGAGGGCAAAGGCAACGCGACGTGCCGCGGAGGCAACAGGGGTGTTCATGTGGGGGTCTGGTTAGGGTAGAGGTGACCGGTGAGAGCGCCGGGCAATCCGGATGATTGCGCATCCAAGATAGGGGGTTTTGCTAAAGCGAAGCTGAAGCCTACCTTAAATCGGCTTAAGGTAGGGCAGGACCATCCGCCGTCAGTCAAGCTTCGCCCGTTCCGCGGCCAGTTCGGCGTCATTGAGCGGCAGGTAGCCCAGCGACCCGCGCGCGATGACCCCCTGCCCTTCCGGCGAAAGCACGAACCGCAGGTATTCGCGGGCCAGGGGATCAAGCGGCTGGCGGGCATAGATCAAAAGGAAGCGGTCCAACGGGTAAGCCCCCGCCCGGAGATTCTCCTCGGTCAGCGCCACCGGGGGCCGGCCGGGGCCGGGGGCGAGCGCCAGAAGCCTGACCCCGGGCATGGTCCGCATCGCCGCCGCGAAGCCGATGGCCTGCGGGTCGGCGGCCACCGCCCGCACCACGTCGCGCGACTGGCGGCTGCCGGTGAAGCCCGGCGCAAAATCCCCGCCGGCCAGCACCCGCTGGCGCAGGAAAATCCCGAGCGCCGTGTCGGGCGCCAGGCCGCAGAGGTTCAGGCCGCGCGTCGCCCGGCCGGAGAAGATGTCCGCCACCTCGGCCATGGTCAGCGCGGTGAGCGGGTTGTCCTGGTGCACGATGATGCCGAGCGGCCCGCTGAGCGCCGCCGGATCCAGCGAACAATGGGCGATCCGGAACATCAGCGGCTCGTGCCCGGTCGCCGCCACATAGTCGGCGAGCTGGCCCGGGGAGAACTCCGCCCCCATCGGCGCGAAGACCGACTCGCCGCGCGCGAGCGCCGGGGGCGCCGTGCGCGTGCCCTTGAGGTTCAGCGCAAACCGCACGCCGGGATGCAGGGCGCTGAACCGCAGGCCCAGCGTGTCGAGCATCTCCTCCATGTCGTTGTAACCGACCACCGCGACCGCCCCGTCCGCCGTGACATAGCGCGCCCCCGGCGGCACCGTGACCGGCCGGGGCTCATACGCCGGCGGCGACGGTTTCCCGGGCGCCGGGTCCAGTGGGAAAAAACCCTGGGCATCGGCGGCGACCGCCGCCTGTCCGGCCGGGCCGAGCACATGGTCCATGAAGGCCCGCGTGGCGGCGTCGGGGGCGGGACCGGTCGCAAGATAGATCGTCCGGGTGAGCGGATACTGCCGCCGGGCCACCTCTTCCCCGGTCCCGGCAAAAAACGGCCCGGCCTCCGTCTCGCCGAGGGCGAGCGTCTTCACGCCCGGCACCGCATAGGCGAAACCGCTGTAGCCGATGGCGCCTTCGTCCGCCGCGACCGCGCGCACGATCTGTTCCAGCGACTGCGCGCCGCCGAGCAGGTCGCTGTATTCCCGCAGGTCCCCGCGCCAGCCCCGGCCGGCGAGCAGCCGGGCCTCCAGAAAATTCACGATCCCGGGCGGATTGCCCGTCTCCCGGCGCACGCGCATCCCGTGCACGCTGATGCGGCGCGCCGCCCATTCGCCGGTAAGCCCGAGATCGCCCCAAGTGGAGATCCGGCTGCCGACCGCGAAGATCTCGCGCAACTGGTCCAGACCCAGCCGGGCGAGCGGGTTTTTCTCGTGCACGAAGATCACGATGGCGTGCGTGCCGCCCTTGGCGGCCCGGCTGCCGGTGGCGACCGGCACCAGCACGGGCGGCCCGCCGGCGAGCGCGGCGAAACGCGCTTGCTCCGCCGGAAACCATTCCCGGGCAAAGGCCGCCACCTTGACCTCGCCGCGCGCCAGCGGATCGACAAAGTCCGCCGAGTATTTCGCGCGCACCGTGACCCGGGCCGTGACCCCCGGCTGCCGGGCGTTGAAACCCGCCGTCCATGCCTGCATCAGGCCGTCCATGCTCTCGGCGCTGGCGCAGGGCAGCTCGGCCGCGACCAAAAAACAAGCCCCCGCCAGGACGGCGAGGGCGGCAATGCTGACCCTGACTTTCACGCCGGGGCTCCTCCCATCAGTCGAGCTTGGCGAGCTCTTCCTTCACGACCTCGGGCAGGAGCGGCATGAACACGCCCTCGGCGGCCACGACGTCCTGGCCCTGCTTGCTCAGCACGGCCTTGAGGAATTCCTTAATCTTCGGCTCGAGCGGCGTGCCCGGCTTGCGGTTGACGTAGATGTAGACGTAGCGGCTCAGCGGGTAGGTGTGGTGGTAGACCGTCTCGATCGTCGGCATGATGAACGGGTCGCCGTCCTTCTCCGCGAGCGGCACGACGCGGACGTCGTCCGTGAGGTTGGCGAGCAGCGCGTAGGTGAGGCCGCCGAGCTGCGTGCGCATGTCGTTCGAGGCGACCGTGAACGCGTGGGTGAAGCCCTGGCCCTTGACGTGCTGGATGCCGTCGCGCCATTCGCCGTTCTGCAAGACCTTCCATTTCACGAACTGCTCGATGCCGTTCGGCGGACGCAGGCCGTAGAGGTGGACCGGGCGGGCGGCCCACTCGCCGGTGAGGCCGAGCTGGCCCCAGGTCGTGATGGCCTCGCCGCCGCGGTTGTGCGACTTGGAATACATCTGGTCGAGCTGCTTGAAGGTGAGCCCCTTGATCGGGTTGCTCTTCGCGACGAGGACGATGCTGGTCGCGGTCTTGCCGAGCGAGCCGAGGCTGCCGGTGGCGACCTTGATGGCAAAGGGTTCGTAGCCGAATTTCTTCACGAAACCGTCGAACTCGGCCGGCAGGGCCTCGCGGCCCACCGGTGCCATATGCGCAATCCCCTCGGTGAGGGCCGGCACGCCGCTGCCGGAGGACCGGGCCTGCATCGTGACACTCAGACGGGGGTAGGCCTGGCGGAAGAGCTTCGCCCAGCCGAGGGTGATCTCGTCCATGATGTCGGCGCCGACGAGGTTGAGTTCCTCCTCGGGCACGGACTCGACCGGACCGGGTTTCCAGGCGGGGATCGCGGGATCGGCCTTCAGGTTGTGCTCGACCGGGGCGTATTTGAGGGCGAAGGCCGGGGTCGAGGCGGCCAGGGCGAGCAGGGCGGCCAGGGTCAGCCGGCGGATGGGGGTGGACGGAGTGGGGTTCATGGCGGGGTAAGTGAAGCGGGTTATTTGCGGGAGTAAGTCAGCAGGGTGAACGTGTCCTTGAAATACTTGTTCGGGTAGAAAGGCGCGATGCTGGCCTTCCAGGGCTTGGCCGGGTCGACCGTGCCCTCGGCCGTGACGAGGTAGACCTTCTTGGTCTTGAAATCGACAGCCATGGTGCGGGCCCAGGGGCGCGTGGTCGCGGCCTCGGCCAGCTTGTAGGTGTTGGCGTCGACCTGGTCGAGGATGACCAGCGTGCCGTCGAGGCCGTTCGACGTGTAGATCTTCCTGGCCGCCGCGTCGAAGACGATGACGTCGTTGTTCCGTCCGATGGCCGGGCTGGCGACGATCTTCCCGGTGGCGACATCGAACACGAGCACCGAGGGATTGTCGCCGCGCGTGGTCACGAACAGCCGGTTGTTGGCCGCGTCAAAGGCGACGCCGTTCGGCAGCTTGAACCCCGGGGTCGGCCACTCGGCCACCACCTGGCGGGTGCGCATGTCGATCTTCAGGACCTTGTCCCGGTCACGCAGCGCCATGAACATGTTGCCCTGGCCGTCGGCCGCCGTGCCCTCGAGCTTCTCACTGTCATATTCGAGGACGCCGGTTTGTTTGCCGGACTGGGCATCGACAAAGACGGCCTTCTTCTGGTCGCCTTCGGTCAGCAGGAGCTGCTTGGTCACCGGATCGTAGAAGGCGTTGTCCGCGCTCTCCCCGTAGGAATTGCGCGCCAGGAGCTTCAGGGTCGAATGCTGGAAGATCGTCAGCGAGCCGTCGAGGTTGGTGACGTAGATCCGGTCGAGCTCGGGCACGATGGTCACGGCATTGCCGCCCTTCGTGTTCTCGAGCACCCCGGTGACCTGTTTGGTCTCGGTGTTATAGATCAGGACCCCGTCTTCGCGGCGCGAGATGTAAAGCACCGGACGGATCGGGTCGACCGCGAGGTAGTCCCAGTTGGGGACGGAATCGCTCTTGATGGTCAGGGCCGACTCCAGCTGGTAGAACGACTGGGCGGGCAAGCTGAGCCAGGTGAGCGCCGCGAACGCGGCAATCTTGAGTTTCATGGAGGGAGGGGCCGGAAGGCTTACTTGGCCGGGGCGAACAGGCCGTCGTAGGCCGGGATCTTCTTCTGCAGCTCGTCCCGCAGCTTGGTGCCCTTGGCGAAGAACTCCGCCTCGAGCTTGGCGCTGCTGCCGTTGGGCTGGAAGGCGGGATTCTTGTAGGCGGCGACCAGCAGGCCGCAGTTCTCGCCGGACGCGTCGCGCAGGGGCATCATCATGACGAACTTCTTGGCCGGGTCCTTCACGCGGTGCCAGCGGGGATCGAGGATGGTGATGCCCAGCTCGATGACCATCACGTCATCCGGGTCGTCGATGTTGCCGATGCGCTCCGGGTAGGAGCCGGCGAACATCGTGTAGACCTTGGACATGCCCGGGGGCACGCCGTGGAAGGTGATGCTGATCAGGTCGAGATTGGCGGCCATGATCTCGTCGGACAGCTGCTGGGCGTAGATCTTGTGGGCCGGGGCGGTCCAGTTTTTCTTGGCGTCGGCGGCCCACAGGGCCGTGGCGCTGAGGAGGAGGGCACAAAGGAGTTTGATGGCGGATTTCATGAGCGTAGGGGGACGGGGTTGAGGGGAGGCAGGGAGTAAAGCCTGCGCCAGTGTCGCACCGGTCCATAAAACCAGTCTTAACCGGTTCTTAATTTTTTTTAAGCGGACGCGCGGCCCGCCCCGCCCCCCGCCGGCCCCGGCGGCGCTCAGTCCCGCGCGGGCTCGATGTGCACCGTCACATCGCTGATGCGGTGCGGATCCGACGCGATGAGGGCGTCCTTCACCGCGTGCGCGATGTCGTGGCCCTCGCGGACGCTCAGCTGGCCGTCCACGCGCACCTGGATGTCCACGAGGTGGCTGAGGCCGCTCTTGCGCATGCGCACCTTGTCGAGCGCCCGCACCCCGGGCACGGCGAGGGCCAGCGCCCGCACCTCGTTCTCAAAGTTCCGCGGGGCGGCCGTATCCATCACGTCGCCCAGCGCCTTGGTGAACATGCTGAAGCCGTTGAAGGCGATGATCACGCAGCCGAACAGCGCCGCCCAGTCGTCGGCCGTCTCCCAGCCCGCGCCGCCCCACAGGGCGATGCTGATGCCGACGAAGGCCGCGCCGGAGGTGATGGCGTCCGACCAGTGGTGCATCGCCTCGATGCCGAGCGTCGTGCTGCCGACCTCCTCGCCCTTCATCTGCATGCGGCGCGAGAACCAGGTCTTGGCCACGATCACGCCGGCCAGCACGAGCAGCGTCCACCAGGCGGGGCCGCGGTGCGGGGTCCTGATCTCATGCACCGCGTGCCAGGCCACCCAGCCGGCCATCGCGAAGATGAAGCCCGCGACCAGCAGGCCGGCCAGCGGCTCGGCCTTGCCGTGCCCGTAGGGGTGGTTCTCGTCGGGCGGCTGCGCCGCCACGCGGAAGCCCGCCCACACGAAGATCGAGGTCAGGATGTCGAGCATCGACTCCGCCGCGTCGGCCACGAGCGCGTAGGTGTTGCCAAAGATGCCCCCCGCCAGCTTCACCGCGGCGAGCAGGGCGTTCAGCCCGATGCCGCGCAGCACCAGGCGGGCGCTGCTTTCGGCGCGCGCCATGACGGCGGTCTCGACGGAGTTTTTCGGCATGAGGCCCGCACACTAGCTCCCGGCCCGGCCGGCACAAGGCGGCATTGACCGCACCGCACCGCGGGCCTACGTTGCCGGTTGCACCATGTCCGACACCGCCGCCCCGGTCGCCGCCGATCCCGTCAAGCAGTTCTCCGTGTTCATCGAGAACCGCGTCGGGCGGCTGCACGACCTCGTCGCCCTGCTCGCGAAGCACAACGTCCACATCATGGCGATGACCACGATCGACCAGACGGACACCGCGCTGGACCGTTTCATCGTGGACGACCCGGACCGCGCCCGCGAGCTGATGGCGGCCAACAATTTCTTCTTCACCGAGTGCGAGGTGATCGCCGTGGAGTTCAACAACGAGTCCCAGCTCGGCGCGGTGCTCAAGGCGCTGCTCACCGTCGAGGTGAACATCCACTACACCTACTCGTTCCTCGTCCGCCCGCGCGGCCGCTCGGCGCTCGCGCTCAGCGTCGAGGACAACGACATGGCCGCCACCTCGCTCAACACGAGCGGCTTCAAGGTCCTGACGCAGCGCGACATCTCGCGCTGACGCTCCGCGCCAGCGAAGTTTCAAGTGACAAGTAGCAAGTATCAGGGCGGTCCCTTGGCACTTGATCCTTGATCCTTCCAACTTGCGGCGCTTGGCGCCGCCTCACCCCTTCGTCTGCGCCATCCGGTCGCCCTCGAGCAGGTAGACGCCCGTCAGGTAACCGTTCTCGAACATCTCGCCGACGCGCAGTTTGCCCTCGAAGGTAATGGGCAGGTCCATCAGCGGCTTCACGCCATCGCCGTTCATCTTCACGACGATCCACTCGTTGACCTTCGGCATGGCGCCGTAGCAGCACATCATCGCGTCCTTCACCAAGAGGAATTCCTTCACCAGGCCCTTGTCCATCTTGGTGGGCAGCATGAAGCCCGTCACGGCCACCCGCTTCTGGTCGAGCGCCTTGATCGGCGCGGGAATCTGGTCGGCCGGCTTCGCGGTCTCGGTCTCGGGCGGCGTGTAGTTGAAGGACGCCAGCCGGTCGAAGCCGACGTTCTCGTAGCCGTCCGCCTTCGCGGGTTCGGCGGCGCGCAGCGCGAGCACGCCGGCCAACAGGAAGGGGAGAAAGCGCCACGGACTTTTCATGGCGGGGAACCTAGCCACCGCCGGCCGGGCGTCAAAGAATTTACCCGGCCCTGGCGCGTCGCACCCAGATTTAACTGGCTTCACCCCCGGGGGTTTGGCAAGTTCCGCGGCCTACACACCCCACTAAATCCCCCCAGCTATGCTTAAATCCTACCCCTGGAAACAAGCGGGCGCCCTGGCCACTGCAATGGCCGCGTTCGCTTCCCCGGCCTTCGCCAGCGAAGCCGACATCCGCATCCCCGACCTCAACTCCGTCAAGTTCCTTGGCGGCTCGCTGAGCGGCAGCAACGTCCTGATGATCGGACTCGCCGTCTGCGTCTTCGCGATGATCTACGGCTGGATGCAATACGTGCAGACGAAAAACCTGCAGGTGCACAAGTCCATGGCCGACGTTTCCCAGATCATCTGGGAAACCTGCAAGACCTACCTCTTCCAGCAGGGCAAGTTCCTCGCCGCCCTCTGGATCCTCATCGCCGTGTGCATGGGTTATTATTTCGGCGTGCTGTCGGGCAATTCCACCGGGCACGTCATCATCATCCTGCTGGCCTCGGTGCTCGGCATCCTGGGCAGCTATGGCGTCGCGTGGTTCGGCATCCGCATCAACACCGTCGCCAACAGCCGCGCCGCCTTCTCCGCCCTCAAGGGCAACCCGCTCGCCACGCTCCTCATCCCGCTCAAGTCGGGCATGAGCGTCGGCCTGGTCCTCGTCGCCATCGAGCTGTTCTTCATGATCTGCATCCTGGCGTTCCTGCCGGGCGATCTCGCCGGCCCGTGCTTCATCGGCTTCGCCATCGGCGAGTCCCTCGGCGCCTCGGTGCTGCGCATCTGCGGCGGCATCTTCACCAAGATCGCCGACATCGGCGCCGACCTGATGAAGATCGTCTTCCAGCTACCCGAGGATGACCCGCGCAACCCCGGCGTCATCGCCGACTGCACCGGCGACAACGCCGGTGACTCCGTCGGGCCGACCGCCGACGGCTTCGAGACCTACGGCGTGACCGGCGTGGCGCTCATCGCCTTCCTCGCCCTCGCCCTCGCCGCCAATCCCGCGCTCTGCGCCACGCTCATCGTCTGGCTCTTCGCCATGCGCATCCTGATGGTGCTGACGTCGCTCGCCAGTTACTGGATCAACGACCTCGTCTCGAAGGCCATCTGGGGCAGCTCGAAGAACTTCAACCTCGAGCACCCGCTGACCAACCTCGTCTGGATCACCTCGATCGTCTCGATCGGCGTCACCTACATCGCGAGCTACCTGCTGCTCGCGAAGCTCGAGGCCCAGCCCAGCCTCTGGTGGGTGCTCTCGACCATCATCTCGCTCGGCACCATCGCCGGCGCGCTGATCCCGGAGTTCACCAAGATCTTCACCTCGACCGAGAGCCGCCACGTCAAGGAGGTCGTCACGTCCTCCAAGCAGGGCGGCGCCTCGCTCAACATCCTCTCCGGCCTCGTCGCGGGCAACTTCTCCGCCTTCTGGACCGGCCTCTGCATCCTGTCGCTGATGTTCGGCGCCTACCTGCTCTCCGGCCACGCCGCCGTGCAGGCCATGATGCCCGAGCAGTTCCGCTTCGCGGCGCCGATCTTCGCGTTCGGCCTCGTGGCCTTCGGCTTCCTCGGCATGGGCCCGGTCACCATCGCGGTCGACTCGTTCGGCCCGGTCACCGACAACGCCCAGTCCGTCTACGAGCTCTCGCAGATCGAGGGCAAGGCGGGCATCGCCGCCGAGATCGAGAAGGACTTCGGCTTCAAGCCGGACTTCGAGGGCGCCAAGCACCAGCTCGAGAAGGGCGACGGCGCCGGCAACACCTTCAAGGCCACCGCCAAGCCCGTGCTCATCGGCACCGCCGTCGTCGGCGCCACCACGATGGTCTTCGGCATCATCATGATGCTGCAGGCGCACTACTCCGCCATCGATCCGAACTTCAGCGTGCTCGAGCGCCTCTCCCTCGTGCACCCCGAGGCCCTCATGGGCCTCCTGATGGGCGGCGCGGTCATCTACTGGTTCACCGGCGCGTCCACGCAGGCCGTCGTCACCGGCGCCTACCGCGCGGTCGTCTACATCAAGGACAACATGAAGCTCGATGCCGCCACCGCGGCCACCGAGGCGTCGAAGGAGGTCGTGAAGATCTGCACGCAGTATGCGCAGAAGGGCATGATCAACATCTTCGTCGTCATCTTCTGCTTCAGCCTCGCGCTGGCGTTCTTCGACCCGTTCTTCTTCATCGGCTACCTCGTCGGCATGGCCTTCTTCGGCCTCTTCCAGGCCATCTTCATGGCCAACGCCGGCGGCGCGTGGGACAACGCCAAGAAGATCGTCGAGGTCGACCTCAAGATGAAGAACACCCCGCTGCACGCCGCGACCGTCGTCGGCGACACCGTGGGCGACCCGTTCAAGGACACCTCGTCCGTCGCGCTGAACCCCGTCATCAAGTTCACCACCCTCTTCGGCCTGCTCGCCGTCGAGATCGCGGTGAAGATGCCCGACACCCTGAAGCACACCCTCGGCGCGGCGATCTTCGTCGTCGCCCTCGTCTTCGTGTATCGCAGCTTCTACGGCATGCGCATCCCGGTGGACGGCGCCAAGGGCTGAAACTGACGGGCGTGGATGCCCTCCACCGCCCTTCCCTCCGGCCGCGGCACCCGCCGCGGCCTTTTTATTTGCCCAGCACCTTGCGCAGCGCCTCGCGGGCGAGCGCATTCTCCTCCGGCAGGCCGATGGTGAGGCGGGCCCAGTCGAGCATCGGCGGGAAGGCCCGCGCGATGGACACGCTCTCCTTCATCAGCGCCGCGTGCACCTCGGCGTGCGGCCGGCCCGTCTGGAAGAACACGAAGTTGGCCTGCGATTCCGCATACGGGCGCCCGAGCTCGCGCAACAGCGCCAGCAGCTTCTCCCGCTCGGCGACGATCTTCGCCCGGGTGGCCGCGACATAACCCTCGTCCCTCAGGCTCGCGATCGCCGCCATCACGCTGGGGAAACCCAGCGAGGCCGGCCCGTAGGTGCGGAGCACGGCCGCGAATTTCGGCGCGGTCACCCCGTAGCCGATGCGCATGCCGGCCAGGCCGTAGATCTTGGAAAACGTCCGCGCCACGAGCAGGTTCGGGGTGTCGCGCACCAGCCCGGCGAGCGTGCGGCCGGCGTAGTCGTCGGCGATGTCGAGGTAGGCCTCGTCAAGGAACACGAAGGCCTTCGGCGAGACCTCCCGGATGAAATCGCGCAATGCAGCCGTCGGCACGACCGTGCCGGTCGGGTTGCTGGGATTCGCGAGATAGATGATGGTGTTCGGCTTGGTAACCGCGGCCGCCATCGCGGGGAGGTCGTGCTCCTGCCGCGCGTTGACCGGCACGGGCACGGCCCGGCCGCCCGCGGCTTCCAGCGCCCGCGGCAGCTGCAGGTAACCCGGCGCGGCGTAGATGGCCTCGCCCTTCATCAGGCCGAAATGAATGCCGGCCTTCTCAAGCAGGTCGCCCGACCCCACGCCCAGCACGATGTGGTCGGCCGGCACGCCCTCTTTCCTGGCGATGAGTTCGACCAGCTCCCCGGCCTCGCCGTAGGGGTAGCGGCACGCCTTGCCGGCGGCGAGGCTGTCCGTGATGGCCCGCAGTGCCGCCGGCGAGGGACCGAAGGGATTCTCGTTGAGTGACAGCCGGGCCTTCACGGGGGCGGTGGCGGCGAGACGCTCGGGCGTCATCATCTGCGCCTGCGCCTCGAAGTTCAGGAAGCGCGACCCCAGCGCCGCCCCGGCCAGCGTGGCGCCGCTGCGGAGCAACCACTGGCGGCGGGTAAGAGGTGTGTTCATCGGCAAGGGAGGTTCCAACCCAGGCAGCCTGATGCATGCCACCCCGCGACACAAGCCGCATGCCCTGACCGGCTTTTTGCCGTTGGCCGCGCAGGGTTTCGCCAGCGTGACCGATCAGGTCGGGCCTTCCACCACCCTCAGCCTCGGCGCCAAGTATATCCGGGTGGATGACGCCAACTTCGCCGCCAGCCCGGCCTTGTTTGGCCGCGGTTTTCTGCCATCCTGCTTGGGTATGAAAACCAATGCCGCCCTTTGCTGGCTGCTCGGCGTGATCGGCCTGCTGGTGGCCGGCTGCAACTACGAGGTCGCCTTGACCGCCAAGCCGACGCGCCAGATTGATGAACGCCTGCTCGGGGTCTGGCTCGGCGGCGAGGACGGCAAGGACACCATGACCGTCCGCCGGCTCGACGACTCCACCTACGTCGTCGCCATGGACGACGACATCTACCGCGCCTTCCACACGGACTTCGCCGGCACGGCGTTCCTCAGCGTGCAGGACCTCAATGCCGACAACCGGCTCTATCTTTACCTGACCGCCGCGCTGTCCGCCGACGGCAACCAGCTCACGCTGCGCACGGTCAGCCCCAAGGTCGTGCCCGAGGACACCAAGGGCCGCGCCGCCCTGCAGAAACTCATCAAGGCCAACCTGGCCAACCCGCGGTTGTTCGGCGAACCGCTCGTCTTCCAGCGCAAGAAAACCGGCGGTGGCTGACCGGCCGGCTCATGCCCGATGCGCGCGGACCAGCCCAGTGCCACGGCCAAGTTGATCGCGCGGTGCATCCTGCTCTCCGCCCGCTCGCCGCGGCTCCAACCGTTGGTCGCACCAAGTGAGCCGGAGGCGCTCACCCGCATCCTCGCCGCCTGCGGTCCGGCGGGCTGGTTTGAATTCTCGGCAAACCACGCCTGGGCGCGCTGGCTGCTGTTCAAATTCGAGCGCTTTCTGCTGCCCGGCGTGATCACGCATTACCTCGCCCGCAAACGCTGGATCGAGACCGCTATCCGGGCCGCGTTGGGCCGCGGGGTGCGGCAGGTCGTCGTGCTGGGCGCGGGCTTCGACACCCTCGCCTGCCGGCTGCAGGGCGAACGGCCCGACGTGCGCTTTGTCGAACTCGACCACCCGGCTACGCAGGCCCCCAAACGGACGGCGCTCGGTGGCGCCACGGCGATGACTTTCCTCGCCGCGGACCTGGCGACCGACTCGCCCGGCGACGTGCTCCGCGCCTGTCCGGCCTTTGCCACGGGCGAGCCCACGCTCTTCATCGCCGAGGGCCTGCTGATGTATTTCCCGGAGGAACGTGTCGCCGAGCTGCTGGGCGGCCTGGCCAGGATCACCCGTCCACCGGCGGAAGTGCTGTTCTCCTTCATGGCGCGGGCGCCGGACGGCTCCATTGGTTTTCGCGGCGAGCACGCTGCCATCGGCTGGTGGCTGCGCCAGCGGAGCGAGCCGTTCAAGTGGGGCGTGGCGCGCGAGGCCCTGCCGGGGTTTCTGCAGTCGTGCGGCTTGCGCCTTCAGGCGGTCGCTGACCACGACACGCTGCGCACGGAGATCCTGACCCCGCGCGCCCGCGCGGAACTTCCGCTCGCCCGCGGCGAGTGCCTCTGCCACTGTTCCACTGTCGCCCCATGAACCACGCGCTGCTGGTCAATGATGTGCATTCGGAGCTCAACGCCACCCGCGTGGCGCGGATCGTGGAACCCCGTTCGACCGCCGAGACCGCCGCCGCCGTGCAAGCCGCCGCGGCGGCCGGACAAGCCGTCTCGATCTGCGGCTCCCGTCACGCCATGGGCGGCCAGCAATTCGGCGAAGACACCCTGCTGCTCGACCTGCGCAAACTGGACGACATCGGCCCGGTGGACCGCGCGCGCGGGCTGGTGGAGTGTGGCGCGGGTGTGCAGTGGCCAGGGCTCATCCGCGAGTTGCACCGGCAGCAACCCGGTGATGGACCAACCTGGAGCATCCGGCAGAAACAGACCGGGGCCGACGACCTCACCCTCGGCGGCGCCCTCTCCGCCAATGCCCACGGCCGCGGCCTGCTCATGCGGCCAATGGTGGACGACGTCGAGGCGTTCACGCTGGTCGATGCGGCGGGGGCGGTTCGTCGCTGCAGCCGGACGGAGAACGCCGAGCTGTTCCGTCTCGTGATCGGCGGCTACGGTTGTTTCGGCGTCGTGACCTCGGTCGTCCTGCGCCTGATGCTTCGCCGCAAGCTCGAGCGCGTCGTCGAGGTGATCACCCTCGACCGGCTGATGCCGGCGCTGCAGGAACGCATCGCCGCCGGTTATCATTATGGGGACTTCCAGTTCTCGATCGATGAGCGTTCACCCGACTTCCTGCATCGCGGCGTCTTTTCGTGCTACCGCCCCGTCGGCGATGACCGCGCGATGCCGGCGGAGCAGAAGGAGCTGGCCGCCGCGGACTGGCAGGGCCTCATCCACCTCGCCCACACCGACCGGGCCAAGGCCTTCCAGGTTTATGCCGGGTATTATCTCACGACCACCGGCCAGCTCTACTGGTCGGACACGCACCAGCTGAGCATCTACCTCAACCACTACCATGAGGAGCTCGACCGCCGGCTCGGCGCGACCGTCAAGGCCAGCGAGATGATCACCGAGCTCTATGTGCCACGGGCGCAACTGGTGGAATTCATGCGCCGGGCCGCGGACGAGCTGCGTCCGCGCGGCGTGCCGGTCATCTACGGCACCGTGCGGCTCATCGAACGCGATGCCGAGAGCTTCCTCGCCTGGGCGCGGGCGGACTGGGCCTGCGTCATCTTCAACCTGCACACCGAGCACTCGCCGGATGGCCAGGCGAAGGCCGCGGATGCGTTCCGGGCCCTCATCGATGCCGCGCTGGCCTTCGGGGGCAGCTATTTTCTCACCTACCACCGCTGGGCCCGGCGCGCCCAGCTCGAGCAGGCCTACCCGCAGTTCGCGGAATTCCTGCGCCGGAAAACCGCGCACGACCCGGCGCACCGTTTCCAGAGCGAGTGGTGGCGGCATTACCAGCGGATGTTTTCCAACCCGTGACCATCCACGAACCCGCCACGCTGGCCACGGACCTGTTGCTGGCCGCCCTGGGCGGCTGGCTGGCATGGCGGCTCCCCCGGCGGAGGCCCGTCGCCAATCTCGCCGCGCACTGGTGGAGCCGGACCTTGGCCCTGACGGCCGTCTCGGCATTCGTCGGGGGCGCGTATCACGGCTTCGCGCCGAACTTTCCGGAAGCCCTCGCGGCGACGTGGTGGATCGTGACCTTGTTCATCATCAGCGTGCTCGCCGCCGCCATGGCCATGAGCCTCCTGCACGCGCTGGTGCCACCCGCCGGTCAGCGTCGCTGGCTGGTGGTGATTGCATTCAAACTCGCCGCGTTCGGCGGGGCCGTGCTCACCCATCCGCATTTCGTCGTCGTGATCATCGACTACGGGTTGGTGATGCTGCTGTGGGCGGTCGCAGCACTGTGGGGCCGCCGGCCATGGCGCGGCTGGATGCTGGCGGGCGTCGGATTGTCCGTCGCGGCGGCCGTGGTCCAGCAGATGCGCTGGGGGTTCTCACCCCGGTTCAACCACAACGATGTTTACCACCTCATCCAGGCCTTTGCCCTGATCGCCTTCTATCGCGCCGGACGGAAATTATGACCGCATCGCTGGAGGCTCCCGTTCTTCCGTCAGCTCGATAAGCTCGAAGACCGTGCTCGTGGCCGGGGTGCCGATCCCGCTTTCCGCCTTCACCTTGGCCACGAAGCTGCTCATGCGGTCGTTCCAGCCGAGTTTGCGGGAGTGTTCGTTCCACGCCATCGCCTGGGTGCGGTTCGGGCGCAAACCGTGCGCAAAAATCCACTCGGCGACCTCTTCTTCCGTGCCACCCGCGGCGACCTGCGCTTCAACATCCTCGAACTTCACGTTCATGAAACCGCAGAACTGCCCGTCGAGCCCGACCGACAGCCCGTAGTTGCGGTGAAAGTCCTCCGGCAGCCGGCCGGCCAGCTTCAGCCGCATCTTGTCGAGCATCCGGCCGAGATGGTGCAGGCCGCCAAGGCTCTTGTCGTAGGGGGAACGCAGACCTTCCACGCGGGGCATGGGCGCGAGTTTTGCACAGGAGACAACGGTGGCAAGGCGGGAGGCGGGCGCCCTTGTCCGCTTTCTCGGCTAGCCTTCCGGGGCCGTGATGTATTCCGTGTGCGCATCCCCCTATGAAGCTCCTCCGCCTGTTCACCCTTCTTGCCGCCGGTGTCGCGCCGGTGTTCGCCACGGATCCCGCCTTCGACCAGTGGGCCGACGCCCTGACCATCGAGACCATGCGCGCCACCCCGACGGGCGCCACCGCCGCGCAGTTCTTCAGCGGCGCCGAGCAGGATGCGCTCGACCGCCAGCTCACGCCGATCACCAAGGCCTACCGCGCCGCGCGCATCGCCAAGGCGAAGGCCGCCCTCGCCGAGCTGGCGAAATTTGACCGCGCCAGGCTGGATGCCGAGCAGCGCATCTCCGCTTCCATCATCGAGTGGTCGCTCAAGGGCACCGTGGACTCCGAACCGTTCGCGGATTTCAACTTCACCTTCAGCCAGTTCGGCGGCCTGCAGGTCAGCCTCGTCAACTTCCTCAGCCAGACGCACCCCATCCGCAACAAGCGCGACATCGAGAACTACCTGGCCCGCCTCGATCTCGTCGCCGCCCAGATGGACGAGGGCATCGCCCAGGCCAGGGACGCCGCCACCCGCGGCTTCCTGATGCCGGACTTCATCACGAAGTCCGCGCTCGGCCAGTTCGAGCGCTTCCTCGGCGACACGCCGGCGAAGAACGTCTTTGTCGCCTCGCTCGAGGAGCGCGCCGCCAAATTGCCGGACGTGACCGCCGCCGAACGCGCCGCGTTTGTCGCCGCGGCCGGGAAAGTCACCACGGAGCAGATCATCCCCGCCTTCCGCCGCGCCCAGGCGCTGCTGCAGGAACAGCTGCCGCATACGACCAGCGACGCCGGCCTCTGGCGGCTGCCGGGCGGCGACAAGGCCTACGTCAACGCCCTGCGCCGGTTCACCACGACCGACATGACGCCGGATGAGATCCACGCGCTCGGCCTCAGCGAGGTCGCCCGCATCGAGGCGAAGATGGACGGCCTGCTCAAGCAGCTGGGTTACGCGGAAGGATCGATCAATGCCCGCATGGAGAAGCTCAACCTGAGCCTCCAGCCTGCGGCCGAGCCCGACCCGCGCGCCGGGCTGATCAAGCGCTACGAGGAAATCCTGGCCGACGCCCTGAAACGCTCCGAGGCCGTGTTCGACATCCGGCCGAAGGCGCCCTGCGTCGTGAAGCGCGAGCCGCCCTTCACCGAGAAGACCGCCGCCGCCCACTACACGGGCCCGGCCCGCGATGGTTCCCGCCCCGGCGTGTTCTGGGCCCCCCTGCCCGGTCCGGTCTTCAAGATCTTTAACATGCGGACGCTGGTCTACCACGAGGCCATCCCCGGCCACCACTTCCAGATCGCGCTGCAACGCGAGACCGACAGCCTGCCGCGCTACCGGCGGGACGGCATCTTCGGCGGCGGCTCCGCCTACGCCGAGGGCTGGGCGCTCTACGCCGAGCAACTGGCCACCGAGAACAACTGGTATGAAGGCGACCCTGTCGGCCAGCTCGGCCAGCTCGAGGCCGAGCTGTTCCGCGCCCGCCGGCTTGTCGTGGACACCGGGCTGCACACCAAGAAATGGACCCGCCAGCAGGTCATCGACTACGGCATTCCCGCCTCCGAGGCCGAGCGCTATGTCGTCTTCGCCGGCCAGGCCTGTGCCTACAAGGTCGGCCAGTTGAAGATCCTCGCCCTCCGCGCCAAGGCCCGGGCCGCGCTCGGCGACAAATTCTCGATCAAGGAATTCCACAACGTCGTCCTGCAGAGCGGCAACATGCCGCTCGCCGTGCTCGAGCAGGTGCTCGACGCCTGGGTCGCCGCGAAGAAGTCCTGAGCGCCGGAGATACCCGCATCCGGCCGCCGGGCGGCAGCGTATCACCTAGACCGCCCGGCTCATGAGCAAAACCCGCAATTACCCGCTGCTGCTGGCCGGCCAGTTCCTCGGCGCCTTCGGGGACAACGCCATCCTCGCGGTCATCGTGGGCCAGCTGGTCTATCTCCAGAAGTCCGGCGCCATCACCACCGCCGAGCTGCGCACGAGCAACACGGTCTACACGAGCCTGCTCTTCGTGCCCTACGTGCTGCTCGCCCCGCTGGCCGGCTACCTCAATGACCGCTACGCCAAGACCGTCTGGCTCACCGGCGGCAATGCCCTCAAGCTCCTCGGCACCGGCCTCTGCGCGCTGAGCGTGTCGCATGGCGCCGCGTGGCAGGGCATCGGTTATCTCATGGTCGGCGTGGGCGCCTGTTTCTACGGCCCGGCCAAATACGGCATCCTGCCCGAGATCCTCCCGCGCGAGCGCCTTGTGAAAGCCAACGGCCTGGTCGAGCTCCTCACGCTCGTCGCCATTCTCGGCGGCGCCATCGCGGGCTCGGTCCTCGCCGACGTCTTCAAGGACCGCGTGCTCGTCTCCTACGGCGTGCTGGGCGGCATCTTCGGCGCGGCGCTGGTCTGCAATCTTTTCATGACCCTCACGCCGCACAAGCCGGACGTCCGGCTCGGCCGGAGCGTGGGCGAGTTCACCGGCCACCTGCGCGACCTGCTGCGCGATCCCCGGCTGGGCCGCGTGCTCATCGGCACGGCGCTCTTCTGGGTCTGCGGCGCCGCGATGAAGATCAATTTCCAGCCCTGGGGCCTCGAGGTGCTTAACCTCCCCGACAACACCCAGATCGCCCTGCTCGGCCTGTGGCTCAGCGTCGGGGTGATGGGCGGCAGCATCCTGGCGGGGCAGCTGCACGCGGTCGACGACCTGCACCGCACCCGGACCTATGGCTTCATCCTGGCGGGGATGCTGGCGCTGCTGGCCACGGTCAACTCGCTCGGCTTCTGGCGCACCCCGGTCGTCCAGCTCGGGCCGCTGCACCTGGTCGTGCCTGTCGTGCTGCTGCTGGTCGCCACGGGGGTCGCCGCCGGGCTGTTCCTCATCCCGCTCAACGCCGCGCTGCAGGCCGAGTCCGACCCGGCCCGGCTGGGCAAGACCATCGCGGTGCAGAACCTGGGCGACAACCTCGGCATGCTGCTGGCCGGCGCCTATGTGTTCGCCGGCGTGCAGGCCGGCATCAGCTCCAGCGGGATCTTCCTCGGCCTGGCGGTCGGCGTCACCGCGGTCGTCGCGTGGATGCGGTTCGCGCCCCGGACCACCTGACGGCTTGTCATTCGCCGCCCTGGCAGGCGAGGATGGCACCATGTCCGCCGCGTTCGTCCCCGACCTCGACGCCTACTTCGCCCGCACCGGCTACACCGGCCCGCGCGAGCCGACGCTGGCCACGCTGCACGCGATCACGCTGCACCACGCAACCTCGATCCCGTTCGAGAACCTCGACGTTTTGCTCGGCCGCGGCATCAGCCTCGCGCCGGAGGCCATCTTCCG